>OKVH01001355.1_pt1 | contig 11537 bp, 7 predicted proteins | sample 1604791 | NCBI WGS metagenome assembly OKVH01 (sample SAMN01760919, study PRJEB22395) | human gut metagenome | reverse complement strand
GATTTAAATCTTTCAGGTAACATGATATGTACCACAGCTTTTGCTAGCGGAACAATTTCATTGATAATACGCGGACGACCTTCGTTCAGCACCATGACAATCGGTTTCCCTGTTTTAGCCAAAGCTTTTATCAATTTTTTTTGGTTACCTGAAAGATTTAAATCAGTCAGATTACCCGGTGTCTCACAATAAGAGTTCTCTCCGATGCAGGCGATGATAATGTCCGCTTTACTAGCTGCTTGTACTGCCTTCTCTATTTTTGGTTGGTTCTCCTGCCACCACAGAGAGCCTTTCCCGGTGACATAGGTAACGCCTGGTTCATAAATAATATGATTTCTGCCATATTTATTGCATAAGGCTTCGTAAATGGTATGATAAGCTTCTGCACATTCATCGGCCTTGTCACCTTGCCAGGAATATGACCATCCTCCATTTAGTGAACGCATGGAATGGGCATTGGGTCCGGTTAGTAAAATTGTTTTTCCTTGAGCTAAGGGAAGTACATTTTCTTCATTCTTCAATAGTACCAATGACTCTTCGGCTGCCTTTTGTGCTACTTGGGCAAATTCACTGCTGCCAAATTTATTGTATTCTTCAATATTCCAATAAGGATTTTCAAACAACCCCAAACGGTACTTTAAGCGGAGCACACGGCGCACAGCATCATCAATACGACTCATCGATACCTCACCTTCTTCCACTAGTTCTTTCAGCCACGTACAGAAACTCACCTCATAAGGAACCATGGACATATCAATGCCCGCGTTGATGGCAATCTTGATGGCTTCTTTCTTGGTGGCGGCAATGTGATCGCGGGTACAAAGATTGTTAATATCGGCCCAGTCTGTTACAATCATGCCATCCCAGTTCAAATCCTCTTTTAACCATCCAGTGAGCAGTTCCTTATTGGCGTGAAAAGGCATTCCGTTGTTCACACCCGAATTGACCATGAGAGTTAGCGCACCGTTGCGGATACACTCCAAAAAAGGAGCGAAATGTTTTTCGCGCAAATCAATTTCCGAAATGGAAGAGGGAGTACGGTCTTTGCCCGAAACAGGTACGCCATACCCCATAAAATGTTTCAAACTGGTTGCCACATGGTACTTGTCTATTCGATTCGGATTTTCTCCTTGGAATCCTTTTACTGCTTCGACGGCCATTTGGGCATTGACGTAACTGTCCTCACCATAGCTTTCCCACATACGCGGCCAGCGCGGATCGCGTCCCAGGTCCATAACAGGAGCATATGTCCAAGGGATACAACAGGCTTTTGTCTCGTAGGCAGATATTTCGCACGAACGGCGTACCAGTTCGCGGTTGAAGGTGGCCGCCATGTTAATTCCTTGTGGAAAGAGGGTACCGTCAAGGGTATAGGTTGTACCATGAATTTGGTCTACACCATAGATACAAGGGATGCCAATCTCTTGTAATGACTTTTCTTGGATTTGGCGAATAGTTTCCGCCCACTTTTCTTTGGTCTGTGCCACACTGAGGGGAACATTCAGGATGGAACCTATTTTGTATTTCCCGATGACGGTATCGAGCAAGGCTTCGCTCAACTTAAAGTCATTCGGGCTGCTGAAATCGGTTATTACATCGATGGTAATTTCACACATCTGTCCTACTTTCTCTTCCAGGGTCATCTTTTTCAGAAGAGATTCCACTTTCTTTTCTATCCGGGCATCCGAAGGAATGGCCGGTTGCACTTGGGCACATACGTTTGTTGCCATACTGAGAGATAATACTGTTGCTACTAATATATTTTTCATGCTGGTTTAATTTATTTGTTTACCAATGATCTGTTCTGAATGGAATGACGGGCATACCGCGATGATTCTTTAAATTGCCGGGTTGGAAGTTATGAAAGCAATAACGCACAGCCACCGGATGTTTCACTTTATCCGAATGTACCCGGATGGTTTTCTTTTCAGGGACGAGAACGGCTACGGCCGGATAAAACACTTTATCTGCTCCGGCTATCTCGAAACCTTTTATATCTTTCCACGGACTCAGTCCTTCATCTGCATGGTGAAAAGTCAGTTCTACTGTGTCACTTTGTATACTCATGTTCCAATAAGAAGGATATTCGCAGGCTATGCTTCCATACTGATAGGTCTTGTTCAGTGCAAGATAAGCCAATCGTTTGCCCACTTCTTCTTTTTGGCAGGGATGAATTTGCGACTTTTCGTAGGCATAAACCAAATCGTTAGTACATACCATACCGCTATTGGGAATGAGAGAAGATGCTTGGAACTGTGCTTCGCGTAATAATGCTCCGCTGATTCCTTCATCATAATCATATGGAGCAATTTCTACCAAATAAAAAGGAAGTTCTCCCTTTCCCCACTCTTTGCGCCAAAGCTCAGCCATGATTCGCAGACGTTCGACATATGTTTTCTCTTTACCTACGTTCGATTCTCCTTGATACCAAAGAAATCCACGAATGGTATAGCGTTGAAGGGGCTTTAGCATGCCGTTATACATAACTGTCGGTGTATAGTAATCCCATTCTTTCCCTTTTTCTGGCTTCTTGATTTCCTTTTTTAAGTCAACATCCCGAAAACCTTCCACTACCTCACGAGGCAGCCAGCCTTCTACACGCGAGCCACCCCAAGCGCACGAGATAATGCCTACTGGTACACGAAGCACCCGGTGCAACATCCTGGCAAAGTTGAAAGCGGTTGCACTGAAATAAGGTGCGTTGAAAGGATTGCTTTCTTTCCAACTACCCGCTACATGTTCTTGGGGAGTCAATGCACCGGTCTTGGGAATGGTAGCCATACGAATAGCGTTCCATTCGCCAGAGGTGGCTATCGTTTCGTTAGCATGCTCTATCGGACAATTCCAGAAACCGTTCAGCGGCATTTCCATATTCGATTGTCCAGAGCAGAACCAAACTTCACCAATTAGTATGTTTTGGATGCGAGTTATTTCTCCATCTGAAAACTCAATACTGTATGGAGTGAAATCGGCGGCAGGAGTCTGTATGCTTACCTGCCATCTTCCTTCATTATCGGATTGAGCGGTTATCGTCTGATTATTCCATGAAGGAGTTACGTTGACCGTAGTGTTCGGTACTGCCTTACCCCATAGCTTCACTTCTGTCTGTTGCTGTAATACCGCATGGTCGCTCAGAATTTGGGGTAAAACTACTTTGGCTGATAAATTTCCTCCGAAGAGGTACAGCATACAAAGCGCTATGATTATTCTTTTCATACCTTTTCAATGTTTAAAATCGTTCTCAAAAATAATGAATGACAGTTTTTAAACAAATCTTTCCATAATTTCCATACACATGCGTCCATTGTGATAAGGACATTTCCAAAATCCCGCTTTGTCTTCATTTCGATTCACACTACCGTCGGCTCGGAGACTCCAGTACCATTCTCCATTCTCGCGGTCTATCAAATTCCGTTTGACGAATTCCCAACACTGTAAGGCACGGGATAAAGACAGTTTGTCATCAAAATGCTGATACAAATTGATATAGCCCACAATGGTCTCTGCCTGAACCCACCAATGGCGGTCGGCATCTATTGAAGCCGTGTCCACATTTTGTTCATATAGCATACCCGCAGTGGTTAGAAAACCTTCGGTGCCAGCTTCGGCAATGTCAATGATACGAGGCTCCACTTCGTCCAATAGTGTTTTGTCATCTAGCACCATGGCAGCTTCGTGAAGGAGCCAGGACGCTTCAATGTCGTGTCCGTAGGAGATGATATGGTATTGGCTTTCCCAATCGTCATTGAAGAAGAGCTGTAGATGCGATGTGTCTGTATCCAGTATGCGATCGATGAACAAGCGAACGAGGTTGTACAGCTGATGTTTCAGGTAATCGTCTTTCCATACCCTGAACAGGTTGGTGTACGGCTCAAGAATGTGCAAATGGGTATTCATGGTCTTGCGTTCGTTGGCATCCTTGTTGCTGAGACGCATATCATCCAATTCTTCCCATTCTCGGGTCAGTGCTTCGAAATATCCGTTTTTCTTTCGGTCAAAGCTGTGCGCCTCAATGTCGTGAAACAAACGGATGGCGTATTCCAACGCTTCGTTGTCTCCCGTAGCACGATGGTATTCACTGAGTCCGTAGATGGCAAACCCAATGGCATAGATCTGCTTCTTGGTGTCTAGCGGGCGGTCTTCGGCACTGATACTCCAATAAATTCCTCCAAATTCCTTGTCGTAGAATCTGTCGATGATTTCACGCTTGGCACGGGTGGCAGTTTCCAAATATTCAGGCTTATGCAATAGGCGGTAAGCCGAAGAGAAAGTCCAAAGAATACGTGCGTTCAAGATGGCTCCTTTCTCAGCTTCGGGCATTAATACCTCTTGTCCGTTGATGCGGCCATAGAATCCGCTATGTTGTACGTCTATCATTTTATCCATCCAATAGGGAAGGATGTTGGTGGTAAGTATTTCCTCCACCTCTTTCTTGAGTTGAAATATCGTTGTTTCCATTCTCTTTTTCATAATCAAATATTAATTTCTTCTTCGTTCTTCCAGCTCTTCCGTGATTTCCTTCATTTTCTTCTCGGACAGCGGATAGAGACTGATGAACGCGACACTCAGCACGGTTCCCACGGCAGGCAGGAAACTCAGAAACATTTTAATGCCTTGAATGGCCTGCTCGTTTTGCACGGCATTGGCCCGGAAACCGAAATAGGCAAGCAGCCAGCCCGTAACGGCGCTTCCGATGGCCCAACCGAACTTCTGGCTCATGGACGAGGACGAAAAGATAAGCCCCGTGGCGCGGTTGCCTGTCTTCAGTTCCGAGTAGTCCGCACAATCGGCATACATGCTCCAAAGCAACGGGAAAATGCTGCCCGCACAAATGCTGATCAGCACCTGGAAGGTGAATATCAGTGCGATGTCGTCGCGGTCGAGCCAGTAGAACACGATGCTGAGCAGCGTGGCGCATATCATGGACCACATGTAGGTCTTTTTCTTTCCGATGCGGTTGCTCACCGGGGCGGCAAGCATCACGCCGATGATATTGGCGGCTTGCCCGACGGCCAGATAAAGTCCGCTCAGCACAAAGGACAGTCCGAACAGGGAAACCGTTTCATGGTTCTCTTCGACGATGAAGTATTTGAAATAGTACACCGTGGCACCGTCGCGGATGGAGTTGAACACCAGGGCGGCAATGCCCGCGCCCAGCAATATCCACCAAGGGCGGTTGTGAAACAAGTCCTTCAAGTCTTCTTTTAACGGGTTTTGCACCTCCTTTATCGGTTTCACCCGTTCGCGGGTCAGGGCGAAACAGCCATAAAACAAAGCGGCGCACGCCACGGCTATCACCACCACCGCCATCATCCAGCCGTATTGTTCGCTATGCCCCCGGCTGAACACATTCACCATGGGCATGAAGAGCAACAGGGCGATGAAGCTGCCCAGGTAGGCGAACAGCATGCGATAGACGGCCAGCAGGTTGCGGTCGTGCGGATCGGCGCTGATGACTCCCAGCAGGGAGGCGTAGGGCACATTGATGGCAGAATAGACCATCATCATCAGCGAGTAAGTGGCATAGGCATAGATGATTTTGGCGGTCAGGCTCCACTGCGGAGTGGTGAACGTAAGGATGCCGATGAGCGCGAACGGCACGGCAAGAAACAGCAGGTAGGGACGGAACTTGCCCCGGCGCGAATGGGTGCGGTCTGCCAAGATGCCGACTACGGGGTCGAAGGCGGAATCCCATACCCGGGTGACCAGGAACATGGTGCCTACCGCGGCGGCAGGCATACCGAACACGTCGGTATAAAATATCATGAGATAGGAACCGAAGAGCTTCCAGAACATGGACGAGGCCATGTCTCCCAGTCCGTAACCTATCTTTTCTTTGAGCATTATCATGGTAATTCGATTTTTATGGATGATTATCGGAGTCGATAGTGCTTCTTCCGAAGAAAAAGTGCTGTCGATTGCAGTCAACGGTGCTTTTTCCGAAGAAAAAGCACTATCGACGATTGTCGGCGGTGCTTGTCGGGCGTTTTTCATTCCCGCATCAGCCGAAGGTTCTTTTCTATCTGTTTTTTCAAGGTCTCTACCGAAGCCGATGAACAGAATCCGTCTCGGGGCGTGTTCATGCAATAGTCCACCAGCCGCTCCACGGTAGAAGTCGCCACATGCATACGGGTATCGCTGGAAGCATAATAGATGAACACTTTTCCATCCTCGTCCGCAATCCATCCGTTGGTGAACAGCACGTTGGATACATCGCCCACGCGTTCCTCGCCTTCGGGTACCATGAAAGCGCCTGCGGGCGAGGCTATCACGCGGGTAGGATCATCCAAGGCGGTCATGTACATATACAACACATAGCGCAAACCTGCGGCGCAACCGCGCACGCCGTGTGCCAGATGCAGCCAGCCTTGGGGAGTCTTGATGGGATGAGGTCCTTCGCCGTTCTTCACCTCCTTGATGGTGTGGTAATGGCGTTGGTCGATGATGGTTTCCTCGGTTACTTCCGCTTGCGTCATGTCATCCACCAACGCCCAGCCGATTCCGCCTCCGCTTCCCGCATCGATGAATCCGTCTTGCGGACGGGTGTATAGGGCGTACTTGCCGTTTACGAATTCGGGATGCAGCACCACGTTGCGCTGTTGGCTGCGCGTCTTCAGGTCGGGCAGGCGCTCCCAATTCTTCAAGTCCTTGGTACGGGCGATGGCGGCGGTGGCGGTAGCCGATGACAAATCGCCTGCCGGAGCGGAGGGGTCGTGGCGTTCGGCACAGAAAATGCCGTATATCCAGCCGTCTTCGTGCGCCGTGAGACGCATGTCGTAAATGTTGGTGGCGGGAATCACATCTTCGGGCATCGTGACGGGATAGTCCCAGAAGCGGAAGTTGTCAATGCCGTTGGGGCTTTCGGCCACGGCAAAGAAAGACTTGCGGTCGGCTCCCTCCACGCGCACCACCAATACATACTTTCCGTTCCACTTGATGGCTCCCGAATTCAGGGTAGCATTCATTCCGATGCGTTCCATCAGGTAGGGGTTGGTCTTCTCGTCCAAATCATAACGCCAAAACACGGGCGTGTGTGCGGCGGTCAGTATCGGATGCTTATAACGGGTGATAATGCCGTTTTCTTTTTCCTGCGGTTCATTACGACGTGAGAGCAACACTTCATGCTCATCGAACAATTGTTTTACTTTATCTTCGAAATTCATATCTTCTCGTTTATTTAAAGGGGTGTTATTTCTTTGTTTTCATATCACGGACGAACAGCGTGCGCGGGTCGGCATGGAACTTCACGAAGTCATTGGCCGAAGCTTGTCCGGGGTAAGGGGCATAGTAATGGTTGGGGCGTTCGCGTGCGTTGCGCCACACCAATACGTAGCTTATGGGATACTTGCTAATGACCGGCATCAGCGTTTCCGTCCACCAGGTAGAGTCGGGCACGGCTTCGTATCCCGTTTCGGTAACGGCGGTCGGCTTATCGTGCGATTGTCCTACTTCCGTCAGTATGGTCAGCGCCTTTTCCATATTGTTCAGATATTCCCGGCGGTCGAACTGGTACGTGTCGAAGCCTATCAGGTCGATGATGTCGTCTCCGGGATAGCGTTCCAGATATTCGGCGGTATTGTTCGGTTCCGTTCCCGGCGAATAGGCATAAAGCAAATGCTTCACACCTTTCTGCTGCATGAATTCATAAGTCATGCGCCACAAGGCTTTGTATTCGGTGGCGCTGCACAGGGCCTGTCCCCACCAGAACCAGCTTCCCGTATGTTCGTGCCACGGGCGGAACAGAACGGGCACTTTCCGTCCGTCGCTTGTGGTGAGCGAGTTCATAAAATCGGCTATTGTGCCCATCCAGCCCATGAACTTATCATGTTGCGCTCCTCCCGGCAGCACCGAGGCCACAACGGTAGAGTCGCTTACATCCCAAGCGTCTTTCCCTGTAACAGGATTGTCCGTATGCCAACTGAGCGACACCATGCCGCCGCGTTCATACTGTGCGATGATTTCGCGGCGAAGGCGTTCTATGGGAACATTGTCCAGGTTCTTGTCGCCGCCCAGTTCAATGCGTCCCAAGTCGAAGGACATCATGGCGGGGTAATCTCCGCATACGCTTTTCACATCGCTGCGGTTCTCGTCTCCATCCCACCCGATGCCATATACAGGGTCGTCGTGATGACCAAACAGGAAATGGTTCTGCCGAGAGACTTCTTTCAGTTCCGTAAGCATCTGCTCCGCTTCGGGAGTACGCCCCGAGGACGTGTTTGGGCTGGTGCAGGCAAGCATTCCGCCTGCCAGCACCACGATTGTTATCATCATTCTTATATCTTTCATCATGGCTTATTGTTTTTTCTCGATTCGGATATTGGCAAAACTATGATCTGTGTTCCAGTCCGAGTTGGGCTGCATAATCCAGAAGAGATTGTTCCATCCGGCATTGATTCCATTGGTAGCCACTTCCGACAGCTCCAGCCGAACGGTACACCAGTTGCCATAAGTATTAAAACTTCCGTTAGCAGAGGGATTCCAAGCATATTGCCCTCCGTTCAGCTGAATGAGATAACCGACAGAAGCGGAATCGTAGAACGGATTGCCGTTGGCGGAGTTTACTTCGAACTTGAACCAATAGTCCGAAGGATTGGCAGCGGCTTCGGCCGGGATGTCACATCCTCCGCACAACAGGCTGTTCCAACTCCATGCGGCATACGATCCTTTGACGCGGAAATAAGAACCGTTCAAAGGAGCGGGCTCGTTGGATCCGTTTCCGGTAGTAATCAGTTCGGTTCCCGCCCAAAAGCCGTAGGCGTCAGGAGTGTCCAGATTCCAAAGAATACCGGTTGTATTGCGATAAGGAACACTGACTGTCTTTGTTCCGCTTGCACTTTCCCAAGAGAAAACGATCGTAGAGTTATCCGAAGTATTTTCGGGTACGACAATGGACATATATTGTTCGGTCAATGAATCTACTTCCAAGGCCACTCCGTTCATCGTGATGGTGGAGGATTCCGTGCCGCCCCCGAATCCATAGAGGTCGAAATAAGCACCGTTTACTTTGATGGAGCTTCCCGGCAGGGCAAACTCATTATACAATCCCGAGATACTGACTTCGGGAATCTGGACCGTAAAGTCTACCGAGGTGTTTCCCAATTCCGTTTCATAGTAAAGCTTGTTGTTCACTTCACCGGGGATGGTGCGGGGTATCGGAAAATAGACGGCATGAGCGGTGGCATAGACTTCGCTCAGTGCTATCTCTACATCATTCAGCATCACCTTTCTTGCGTGGCTCAGATTCTCGCCGGTCAGCTTGATCATGTCTTCAAAGGCTGCTCCGGTGAGTGGAGCAGTCATTTCCGTATCGTCGGCACGATAAATGGCGGAGATGGATGGAGCACCGTTTGAAGTCATTCCGTCATCATATCCATCATTATAAGTCACTATATCCTGGCAGGAAACCAGCGTTGCTGTGGCAGCGGCAAACATCAGCCCGCAGACAGCTATATTCAGCTTTTTCATATTCTGTTTATTTTTTGATTGTACGACAATTCTTTTTCTATGTGTTTAGCTCCAGCCCGGGTTGTTGCTGTCAATGGCATCGTTGGTCGAAATCTCGGCCGACGGGATGGGGAAAAGCAAGTGCTTGGCTTCACGGTGTTTGTTCACCGATGCTTCATCGTAGTTGGTTTTCGTACCGTCTTCGTTGGTTCCGCCAATGGAGTTCATGACATCCAGATACAGTCCCCAGCGAATCAAGTCCCAGCGACGGTCGCCTTCCAATGCCAGTTCCTTGGCACGTTCTTCAAAGATAGCCGAACGTAAAGCGACTTTCGAATCAATGGCACCATTGCCCGAAGTGACAGCCGGATTGGCATTTGAACGGGTGCGGATGGCATTCAGGGCTTTGATGGCTTCGCTATCAACACCGCTGCCCAACTCACACATAGCCTCAGCATAAATCAGCACGATATCGGCATAGCGCAGGAACGGCCAGTAGGCATCCGAACGCTCTACGGTGGGGTCGGTTACATCGGAATACTTGGTGCTGTAGGCCAATGTGGAGCTGCTTACATTGAAGGTGTATTGCACACCGTCGTTGTAGGGAGCCACAGGATCTTGCCACCTTGTTTCCGTTTTCATCATAACCGGTTGCCATGAGTTTGTATTCAGGCGTATTGGGATAATAGAAACCGTAATTGTCGCTGGCTTGATAAGAATAGCGAAAACGGTGTTTCACACCTTTGGTGATACGATAATCCTTGCTGTCGAACAGCGTGTACCAATGATAACGGTTGCCAATCCATTGGCCTTGCTGAATCAGACCTTGGGCATTTTCCGTTCCACTAAACCAACGGTGAATGGTATTGCCATACTCTTCGTCGTTGTTCAAGGTTTGCAGCATGAACATGTGCTCTGCCTTGTTATAGTTGCTGCGTTTCCACAGTTCATCATAAGGAAGCAAGTCATAGCTGCCGTACTTTCCACCCATCACGTCCTTGGCATATTGTGCGGCTTTGGTGTAACAGTCTTTGGTGTCGAAACTTTCATATCCGGCGACTTGCGTCTTTCTGAAAGTCTTGCTCGTGGGGAGAACCAGCACTTTCTCACCGTTATTGAACTCATAGCTGGCACCGGTCTTTACTATCATTTCTTCGCCGGCAGTCATGGAACCGGAAGCCATCGTGACATACACTTTGGCCAAGAGACCGGCTGCGGCACCCTGTGCTACATGCCCTTCCTGGAAATCGACATCTGTATTCTTGTACATCACAGGAATGGCTTCTTCAAGCAAGCGGATGATTTCGGCATATACCTCTGCAATAGGGCGGCGGGGCTGTTCATAAGAAGCACCTTCGCTGATAGCCACATTGAACATCGGAATATCGCCGTATGCCTTGGTGAGCATGAAGTAGGCAAAAGCCTTGTTGAACTTCAGTTCCCCGATGGCGTTGGCTTTGACCTCGTCCGTCCCGTCCCGGTGGCCGGCGGCGCACATGAGGAAAACAAAGATCATCTGTACCCTTGGGCCGTCTACCGACGATCCGGAGGTGCTGAAACAGCTCATGCTCAACGGTATGGACGTGGCCAGAGTGAACATGTCCCATCAGGATCACGACGCCCAGCGGGTCCGCATCGGCGCGGTGAAAAAGCTGCGGGAGGAATTGAATCTTCCGGTCTCCTTGCTGCTGGACACCAAAGGCCCGGAAATCCGTACCGGTAACTTTTCCACTCCTAAGGTTGAGCTGGAGGAGGGGCAGATCTTTACGCTGACCACTAACGACGTGGTCGGGGACAATACCGTCTCCAGCGTCACCTTCCAGGGCCTGCCCCAGGATGTCAAACGGGGCGATAGAATTCTCATCGACGACGGCCTGATTGAAATGGTGGTGGAGAGCACCACCGATACGGACGTGGTCTGTACGGTGATCAACGGCGGCACAATTTCCTCTCATAAGGGCATCAACGTGCCGGGAGTCACCCTGTCCATGCCCTTCATCAGCCCAAAGGACGAGGCTGATATCGCTTTCGCCGTAGAGGAGGGCTTTAATTTTATCGCCGCCTCCTTTACCCGTTCCGCTTCCGACATTCTA
>OKVH01001351.1_pt1 | contig 11600 bp, 10 predicted proteins | sample 1604791 | NCBI WGS metagenome assembly OKVH01 (sample SAMN01760919, study PRJEB22395) | human gut metagenome | reverse complement strand
GCCCTGCCAGTGAACTGGATGACAGGGCAATTTCTCCAACTTTCCCAAGCATAATTACATCTGCCGATGTAATTCCTACGTTGATGAGATTCTGCAGTGCCATTGGAAGTACCAACGCAAATACATTCCTGTAAAACAGGGCTTTATCATCACAAAATCTATGTTTTCTCATTTTACAACTATTCCCATACATCATTTTCGCCAGACTGCCCCTTAAATGTCAACTCAGGGCTCTTCACAATAACCTTTGTTCTCGGAGGCACCGAACTGGTAATAAAGGAGCCGCCGGCAATTACCGATTCTTCACCGATCACCGTCTCGCCTCCGAGAATCGTGGCGCCGGAATAAATCGTCACCTTATCTTTGATCGTTGGATGCCGTTTCCCTCCGGCCAGTTGTTGTCCGCTCCGCGTAGAAAGCGCACCAAGCGTAACACCCTGATATAATTTCACATGATCGCCAATGCACGTGGTCTCTCCGATAACAATGCCTGTTCCATGATCGATAAAGAAATATTCACCGATCGTGGCACCGGAATTAATATCAATTCCAGTCCGGCTGTGCGCATGCTCTGTCATAATTCTCGGAATAAACGGAACATTCTTTATATAAAGTTCATGTGCTATACGGTACACAAAAATAGCATACAATCCCGGATAGGAAAAAATAATCTCTTCCTTGCTCTTGGCTGCAGGGTCACCGTCAAAGCCGGCCTGCACATCTGTCAGAAGCAGTCTCTGGATCTCCGGAAGCTGCTCAAAAAATCCACATGTGGTTCTGTCTGCATGAGTTACTGCCTCTTCCGGTTCCTCACCGTGATAAAGAAGTGCGATCTCAATCTGGTTTTTCAGTCTGTCATAAATATCGTTCAGTCTGTGTCCCACATAATACTCCGGAAATACAGTGGCACTGGTATCCGTACTGAAATATCCCGGAAATATAATGGATTTCAGATCTCTTACTATATCAATGATCACCGAACGGTTCGGCAGACGTCTGCCGCTCTTCGGCATAAAAAGTTCTTCGGAAGCGTAATTCTCAGTAAGTCCCTTCGCGACCTTAAGAATCGCTGATTTCTTGTCGCTCATAATTCCCTCCATTTCTGCACATCCACTTCTGTCTGTACACTTTACCCATTATCTTATTATAGTATGGAAGATTCGTCAATAATGCAGAAAGAAAAGTTTCAAAAAAGATTGACCTTTCCTAGGATACCTTATATAATAATAAAGGTTTGCACACGGAGATGTACCCAAGTGGCTGAAGGGTCCGCACTCGAAATGCGGTAGGCCGGGCAACCGGTGCGAGGGTTCAAATCCCTCCATCTCCGCTTTTCTGTCCGGCTGTGACAGAAGAAAGTTTTATTTATATTTTATGTATAAAAAACACTTTCATCTCTTGACAATTGTATGTTTTATATGTATAATTTCAACAGTGATGAAAACACAACCGAATATAGGGGATTGGTCAAATGGTATGATAGGGGTCTCCAAAACCTTTGGTGGGAGTTCGATTCTCTCATCCCCTGCTATTATAAGTGTTGAAAGTTCTTGTATTTCAAGGGTTTTCGGCATTTTTTATTTTTGTCATTCATTGCAGGTAACCAAACAGGTAACCAAAAAAGTAATCACCCGAACTGTAATATCATCATCCAGGTGATTACTTTTCAATCCTTTAATGCTTTGCCTCTCTCTGCATTATAGCATCAGAGATTTTTTCCCATCTGATACGCCTCTTCTACATACGGACTTCTTTTCGTCATATCCGGGCTTCCGCAACCGTATCCCAGCACCATTCCCTGATCTTTAAATCCACAATAACGTACCAACGTCTTATAATGAGCTTCCAGAGCTTCGAATGTCCAGTCATCCGCATTCCATGCCACAGTGAGAAGTGCGGATTTCATATGTTTTCCATGGAGACTGCTGTTGTATGCACAAAATCTGTCCACAACGATCTTAAGCTGTGCGGACATTCCATAATAGTACAGCGGTGTCGCAAACACCACCATATCCGCTCCCAGGATTGCCTCCCGGATCTGCTGATTATCATCCTTCTGAACACATGGACCTTCATAACCACATGCAACACATCCGATACATGGATGAATATTCATCTTCGCAAGGTCAAACCGTTCCACTTTATGTCCAGCCTCCAAGGCTCCCTTGGTAAAACTCTCTGCAAGGATACTGGTAGAACCTTTTTTATTGGGACTTCCCTGTAAAATTATAATCTTCATAAATTCCACGTTCCTTTAACTCTTGTTTATTTTGCTGACAGATCAAGACTTTCTACCCAGTTCCGGATTTCTTCTTCCGCTGCACCGGAAGAAAATCTTTTACCTTCCTGCCATTCTCCGGTCCCTGCAATTTCTGCAAGATTTTCTCCGCTGTCACCAAGGCTGGAAGATGCAGAAGTACAGAATGGGATCACTGTTTTTCCTGTGAAATCATTTTCTTTTACAAATTCATTTACCGGCCAGGCCGCTTCGCCCCACCAGATCGGGTACCCAAGGAAGACAACATTTACATTCGAGAAAGATTCCGGTGTAACTTCCTCAAGCTTCACATCCTGAAGATCCGGATCCTCATGTTCTTTGCAGACACGGCTTTCCGGATCATTATAATCCAGGTCTTCTGTAGTGTATGCCTCTGCCGGCTGCAGCTCAAACAGTTCTCCGCCGGCTACATCTGCAATTGTTTCAGCTGCTGCTTTCGTATTTCCGGTTGCTGAGTAGTATGCAACCAGAACTTTCGATGATTTTTCTGTGTTTTCGTTATCCTGCAAAGCCTCTTCTGTTACATCTGCTTCTGCTGTATCTGTACGATCTCCATCTGTCTGTTTCTGATCTGTATTCTCACTTTGTGCAGCTGTACCCGATCCACTAGCTGTGTCCTGAGTCTGTGATTCCGCAGTTGCTGCATGATCCTGGTTCTGGCTTCCGCACCCGGCGGTCATTGTCAGTGCAAACAAGACTCCAGCCATTACAATTGCTTTTTTCATAAACAATGCCCTCCTGTTTTGCAAAGCAGACATTCCCATTCTGCTCTGCCCAATTCAGTTCTTCTTATTTCCCGGAAAATCTTTTTTACACATTTATTTTAGCTTTCACACAGGATTCTGTCTAATACCTATTTTCGCTTGTAAATCATACCTGCAAAGCATAGTTTATTTTTATCAATGCCTGTTCTTTATTCCATATCCGTCTTTTCCGAAATCAGCGCCTTCATTTCTTCATATTGCTGTTTTCCCACCAGGAGCTTGTTCCCCTGTTTTTCGATCAGTCCCTGTTCAGAAAGCCTCTTTACTGCGCGGTTTATGCTTTTCAGACACATTCCTGTTTTATCTGCCAGGCTTTTCTGTCCTTCTTTTACACAGAGCACTCCTTTTTTCTGATATTGCTCATAGTGATTGACAAGCAGCAGGCACAAGCGATCCGTCCCGTTCATCAAAAGAAAGATACGCCCTTCATTTTTTCCAGAACAAATGCATCAATAAGCCAGTCAGGAGCAGTCCGAAAATATGTTTCAAACTGCTCCCTTCTTTCCTGGCTTACTTCTTTTAAAAAGGGACATTTCTGATATAAATACCGTTCTCCCATATTCATTTCTCTGCCAGTATATTATTTTTATTTCAGCTTCTCCAGGATTGATTTCCCGATGGTGCCCTCCGGCATTTTTACCCCGAAGTTCTCTGCAACAGAGGCGCCGATCACAGCAAATGTATCCTGGTCCTCAATAGCTCCCGTCTCTTTCATTTTCTTTGAATATGCAAGAAACGGTACATATTCTCTGGTGTGATCCGTTCCTGTATAGGTGGGATCATTTCCGTGATCTGCAGTCAGGATCAAAAGATCATCCTCCCGCATTTCATTCATAAGATTACCAAGTCCTTTATCAAACTTCTCGATCTCATGTCCATATCCCTCCGGATTTCTTCTGTGTCCCCACAGAACATCGAAATCCACCAGGTTTACAAAACAAAGTCCATGAAAATCTTCTTTGCAGATCTCCACGGTCTGCTGCATGCCGTGTACAGAGCTGTCCGAATGATAAGTCTTTGTGATTCCCTCGCCACAGAAAATATCGTTGATCTTTCCAACACCGATCACATCAAAACCTGCATCCTTCAATGCATTGAGCGCTGTTCTTCCTGTGGGCTTCAGTGCATAATCATGGCGGTTGCTGGTTCTTTTAAACTCACCCTTTTTCTTTCCCACATAAGGCCTTGCAATAACTCTGCCAACTCTCCACTCGTCTTTCATGGTCAGTTCTCTGGCAATCTCACAGCAGCGATACAGATTTGCAAGATCAAACGTCTCCTCATTTCCGCAGATCTGCATTACGGAATCCGCAGACGTGTAAACGATCATGGCTCCTGTATTGATCTCTTCCTCACCAAGCTCTTCAATGATTTCCGTACCGCTGGCACTCTTGTTTCCGATCACACGCTTACCGCATCTTTTCTCCAGCTCCTGGATCAGTTCCTTTGGAAATCCTGTCTCCGTAAAAGTAATAAACGGCTTTTTTGTATTGATCCCCATCATTTCCCAGTGTCCGGTCATGGTATCCTTGCCATTGCTGGTTTCCGCGATCCGCATATAACGCCCCATCGGTTTCTCCACGCCTTCCATCCTGCCGCCTTTATGCAGGTTCAGCATTCCCAGCTTCTGAAGATTGGGAATATCCAGAGTTCCCATCTTATCCAGGATATGTCCAAATGTATCCACACCTTTGTCACCAAATTTCTCAGAATCCGGCATTGCCCCGATTCCAAGTGAATCCAGAACGATCACAAATACTCTCTTATAAGTTTCCATAAGCACATTCCTTTCTGTCAGGCCAGATTAGCCGGTCCAAATCCAAGTGGTAAAAGTTCCTTTAAAGCAAAAATATCATATTTATCTTTGCTGACTGCCAGTATGATCTGAAAGGTTTCCGGATCACAGAATTCCATCATAACCTGTCTGCACACCCCACACGGTGCCGCATATTCTGTAAGAACGCCATCCTTGCCACCCACAATGCAGATTGCCTGAAATTCCCTCACGCCCTCACTGACCGCTTTGAAAAAAGCAGTTCTCTCTGCACAGTTCGTTGGGGTATAGGCAGCATTTTCTATATTACACCCGGTATAATAGGTACCATTTTTTGCAAGAAGTGCCGCGCCTACATGAAAATGCGAATATGGCACATACGAATGATCCAGCTGTCTGATCGCCAGATCGATCATTTCTTCAATCTGTTTCTTTTCCATGATTTTCCCACCTTTCCTGAATAAAGTGAATGTTTCCATTTCACTGTGTTATGGCTTCATACTCTGCAGTCCAAAGTCAGATAATATTTATCCTCTTTAATATCCTGCCCCTTCTTCTTTCTTCACGATCTTCACAATTCTGCTGGTTCCGAGACGATCTGCTCCAAGAGCAAGGAATTTCTCCGCATCGTCCATGCTTGAAATACCACCTGCAGCTTTGATCTTCACACCTTCTCCTACGTGTTTTGCAAACAGCCGGATATCATCAAAGATTGCACCTCCTGTAGAAAATCCGGTAGAAGTTTTGATATAATCTGCCCCTGCATTTGTCACAAGCTCACACATTTTAATCTTTTCTTCTTCTGTCAGCAGGCAGGTTTCGATGATCACTTTCAGGATTCTATCCCCACATGCCTCTTTCAGAGTACGGATCTCCTGCTCAACATCCTGATATTTTCTGTCCTTGAGCCATCCGATATTGATCACCATATCAATTTCATCCGCCCCGTTTTCGATAGCGTCTTTTGTTTCAAATTCCTTCGTTTTTGTGGTCATATTTCCATTTGGGAAACCGATCACTGTACAGATTGCCACCTTACCCTGCACATATTCGCTGGCCTGTTTTACATAGCACGGCGGAATGCATACAGAAGCAGTCTGGTATTTGATCCCGTCATCGCAGATCTGTTGGATCTCTTCCCAGGTTGCACCCTGCAGAAGCAGGGTGTGATCTACATGTTTTAAAATTTCATTTACGTTCATTTTTATTCTGCCACTCAAAATGTGATCAAACATACTCACATCGAGATAATGCGGATTCTCACGAATACCGCTTACTGTTTCTTCGTGTATGCTTTTGAGTAACTTGCGTTATCTCTACTCACAGATCCTAAGTACACTCCACAGTCGTAAATTCCCGAAATAGCCTTCGGTACATACTTACGTTTGCGGGATCATGCAATTTCGTAAGTTTTTGCATCTCTCAGATTCAGTGCTGCATTGAGATCTCTGTCTTCCGTATAACCGCATGCACATCTGTAGACTCTGTCTGAAAGTTTCAGGTCTTTTTTGATGTGTCCGCAACAGTGACAGGTCTTTGAAGAAGGATACCATCTGCTGACTATCCGTAATTCAATTCCAAATTTCTCACATTTTGTCTTCAGTTTTGTGCGAAATTCGTAAAATTTCTGTGATGCGACTGCTTTTGAAAGATGCCGGTCCTTCATCATACCGGATACATTCAGATCCTCAACCGTTATATGAGATGGCTTGGTTTTCGCAATCTCAGATATCGTCTTATTGATATAATCTGTACGGATGTTTTCCAGACGCTGATGAAGCTTCTGTACTTTCAGCTTTTGTTTACGTATATTTGCTTTTTGAGTGGGCTCTCCTTTCTTTAAATTTTCGTATTTACGGGAGAGCTTTCGCTGTGCCCGCCTTAATTGTTTTTCAAGTTTTCTTATTCGTGCTGTTTTATTAATATTTCTATAGACAGTTCCATTTGATATGATGGCAAGATTTTTCAACCCCAGATCGATCCCTACACCATCGCTAAAGCAACTGTCTCTCACCGGATCTGTCACTTCTACCAGTGCGGAAACATAATATCTGCCGGCTTTCATAGAAATAGTTCCGCTTTTGACTATATATCCATCCCTGGATGTTGGGATGTAACCTTTCTCTTTCAGCCTTACCCATCCAAGCGTCGGGATCTTAATCCGGTGCCTTTCACAAAGACAGTCTTTGGGATTATTTCTTACAAAATACATTTTTACATCTGATCGTCCTTTTTTCTTATACCGTGGAAAACCACTTTGATGATGAAAAAATCTTGAAAAAGCTGTACAGGCATCTTCAATCGAATGTTTTACCGATTTGGAACTGACTTCCCTGATCCAGGAATATTCCTGATGATTCGGAAGATAGTCATTATTCAACCATACACTGAACGATTTACCGCTCATAAATTTTTTACCCAAAGTATAAAGTTCTTTATTATGAAACAGGTAAAAATTATAAATATATCTGCATGTGCCGATTGTCTTATGTATTTTAATCTTCTGCTCTTCTGTAGGATTGATCTCTGTTTTGAAACTTTTTAGCAATCTTATCATCCTTTTCTGGCTGATTCCTATTATTATTGGCTAATATGTTTATGAACTATTTGTTCTCATTCATTATACCATGTTTCAATATACAGAACAAGTGTTTTGGTCCTGACAGAAATTAATAAGTATATTTGAACACATTTAACATCTTTTTGTAATATATTCAGTTACGTGTATATTCTCCTTTTTTCTGTACCTGGTAGTCTGCACGGATCAGCTCCCGGATTGCCTGTACTGCAACCTGGATCGCCTTATCGGTATCATGTACCACCGGATTATCCAGCCCCAGTTTCTCTCTTTCCTGATTTGCAAGAACCAGGAAACAGGATCCTGCACGCACCTTTAAATGACTTGCCACTACAAAAAGAGCAGCGGACTCCATCTCTGAAGCAAGGCATCCGAGGCGCTTCCATGCCTCCCATTTATTCATCAGTTCATAGCTGACCGGCTTGGTCTCCGGCTCATGCTGACCGTAGAATGCATCTTTACACTGTACCACACCTGTATGAAATTCACAGCCTTCTTTTTTCGCACCTTCCACAAGTGCATTGATCACTTCCAGATTTGCCACAGCCGGGAATTCGATAGGTGCATACTCTTTACTGGTACCTTCCATACGGATCGCACCGGTTGCAACAACAATGTCTCCGCTCTTTACCTCCGGCTGCATTCCACCACAGGTTCCGATCCGGACAAAAGTATCTGCTCCGCATCGATAAAGTTCTTCCATTGCAATGGAAGCAGACGGTCCTCCGATTCCGGTGGATGTTACACTTACCTTCACTCCATCCAGTGTTCCGGTATAGGTTACATATTCCCGGTTATCTGCCACAAAAACCGGATCATCAAAATACTGTGCGATCTTTTTGCAGCGTTTCGGGTCTCCCGGTAAAATAACGTAACGTCCCACTTCTCCTTTTGCTACCTGAATATGATACTGTCTGCTTGCGTCTTCTGAATAATTTTTCATATCTGTCATCCTCTCTTTTTTTGTTTTATATATCCTCTTTTAATTTTTTACCTGGTCTCATTTTATCTTTGTCCTTTATCATAAGGAATTCCTTCCGCTTTCGGTGCCCTTGATTTCTGGGAAATAAAGGCAAGAATAACGAGAGAAATAATGTATGGCAGCATATTATACAAACTGCTTGGAAGTTTTAATGCCACAAGCGGCGCAAATCCGGTATACACGTTTGACAGCGCACGGAAAAATCCAAATAACAATGCTGCCAGTCCGATATTCACCGGTCTCCACTGTCCAAAAATCATAACCGCCAGTGCCAGGAATCCAAAACCTGCCACCCCATTCTCAAATTTCCACTCACTTACACCCGCCGTGATGTAGACCAGACCCCCAAGGCCCCCAAGTGCTCCGGAGATCAGCCCCCAAGAGCAACCAGTGCCAGAACCGATGCAAAGATTAATGTATACTGAACTAATAATACCATATTATTTCCGGCCTCCTTTCTTTACCTTTACACTTTTTTCTTCTTTTTTATCCAGGTAACGGTTAAACCAGATCTTGAAGAAAAATACAAACGCACACAGATAAATAATAAATGCTGAGATCAGATCAGAAATCTGTGTACAGTATGTTGTTGTATCCACATAAGTACCACCACTGGTAATATGCTGGATAAAGTAGGAGGCGAAAATTGTTCCGATAGGATCCAATCCACCGAGAAATGCCGCTGCGATTCCATTAAATCCCATGCCCGGCACACTTGTCTGCTGTACCATCCACTGTTCAATTCCGCTTAAGTAGAAAATTCCCGCACCGAAACCGGCAAGACCTCCGGAAATCATCATGGTAACGATAATATTTCTTTTTTCATGCATGCCACAGTATTTTGCGGCCAGTTTGTTGATTCCTGTTGCTTTCAGTTCAAAGCCAAATTTTGTTTTCTGCAGCACAACCCATACAATAATCGCTGCGATCACAGCCATAGGCACACCAATAGTCATATATTTATTATGAAACAGTTCATTTAATCCAGCTGTTGGAAGCATTGCACTTTTGTTGTAGCTGAATAACAGTTTTGTATATGGTGTGGAACCATCCTTTACCTGTGATAATAACATATTTACGCTGTAAAGAGAAATCCAGTTTAGCATAATACAGGAAATTACTTCGTTTACATTCAGATATGCTTTTAATGCACCGGAAATTCCTCCCACTGCAGCCGCAATAAGTACTCCTGCGATCAGGCAAATATGCCACGGCAGGTTAAATCTTAAGGCCATATACAGGCATCCACCTGCTCCGATCACATACTGACCTGCAGCACCAATGTTGAACAGACCTACTTTGTAGGCAAATATTACTGATAACGCACACATCAGAAGTGCTGACGCTTTTATTAAAGTTGTTCCAAAATATTTCGTCGCTGCTGCCGCGTTGGGATAATAGAAAAAGTTTTTCAGAATCGCAGCCATTGCTTTTCCTGCTCCCGAAGGCGAAATGATCAGAAGCACGACAAATCCAACAATAAGACCTATGACAATGCAGATCAGAGATGCCAGTACTGTCTGAAATGCATTATTTCTCAGAAGTTTCTGTTTTTTATCCATTCTCTTTTATCCCCTTTCTCTTTGAGCCTGCCATATATAACCCAAGCTCTTCTACAGATACTTTTTTCGGGTCAAATTCTCCTACGATCTCACCCTCATACATGACCAGAATACGGTCTGAAACATTCATAACTTCATCCAGTTCAAGGCTTACCAGCAATACACCCTTTCCCGCATCTCTTTCAGCAACGATCTGTTTATGGATGTATTCGATGGCTCCCACATCCAGGCCTCTGGTGGGCTGTACGGCGATGAGGAATTTCGGATCTTTATCAATTTCCCTTGCAATGAGCGCTTTCTGCTGGTTACCTCCGGACATGGAGCGCACCTTTGTGACCGGTCCCTGGCCGGAGCGGATATCATACTGTTTGATCAGACGGTTTGCATATTTTCTGATCTCTTTTCTCTTTAAGAAACCAAAACGGTTTGTAAACTGTGGTTCAAAATAACGTTCCAGAACAATGTTATCTTCCAGAGAATAATCCAGGACCAGACCATGCTTATGTCTGTCTTCCGGGATATGGCTCATGCCGGAAGTGATTCTTCTTCGGATGGGCATGTTTGTAATATCCTGTCCATTCATTGTGATCGTTCCTTCCTTTACCGGTTCCAGCCCGGAAAGGCCATATACCAGCTCCGACTGGCCATTTCCGTCAATTCCCGCGATACAGACGATCTCACCTCTTCTGACATCAAAGGATACATGATTCACCGCATTGTTCTTGTGTTGTTTTGATGCAACGGTCATATTCCTTACACTTAATACAACATCTCCTGTTTTCGCCGGTTTTTTATCTACAACAAAATTTACATCTCTTCCAACCATCATTGCAGAAAGCTTTTCCGGTGTTGTATCTTTGATATCTACAGTTCCGATATATTTTCCTTTTCGAAGCACGCTGCAGCGGTCTGCCACTGCCATGATCTCCGCAAGTTTATGGGTAATAAACAAAATACTTTTACCTTCTGCTGCAAGGTTCTTCATGATCACCATAAGCTCATTGATCTCCTGGGGAGTAAGTACCGCTGTAGGCTCATCAAAGATCAGGACCTCATTATCACGATACAGCATTTTCAGGATTTCCGTTCTCTGCTGCATACCAACTGTGATATTTTCGATCTTCGCATCCGGGTCAACAGAAAGACCATATTTTTCAGACAGCTCCACAACCTTTTTTCTTACTTCATCCTTTTTCAGAAAGCCGCCTTTTGTTGTGGTTTCCACACCCAGCATGATATTATCCAGAACAGAAAAACATTCTACCAGCTTAAAATGCTGGTGAACCATACCAATTCCAAGTTCATTGGCATCATTGGGGTCCTGGATATCTACTTTCTTACCATCTTTTCTGATCTCGCCTTCCTCTGGCTGATATAATCCAAACAGAACACTCATCAGCGTGGATTTTCCGGCACCGTTTTCTCCAAGCAGTGCATGGATCTCACCTTTTTTCAACTGAAGTGTGATATTGTCATTGGCTACAATCCCCGGAAAACGTTTTGTTATATTTAACATTTCAATCACATACTCGCTCATTGTTTTCCTCCTTTATTTCATCATTCATGTTTTATTATTTAATGCTGCCGTAATCGGTTGCTGTGATCTCTGTTTCCGGAAATGTTGTACTGTCGCTGGACACTTCATATTCTCCGTTATACATT
>OKVH01001349.1_pt1 | contig 11617 bp, 9 predicted proteins | sample 1604791 | NCBI WGS metagenome assembly OKVH01 (sample SAMN01760919, study PRJEB22395) | human gut metagenome | reverse complement strand
CCACCGAGATCTACACTCTTTCCCTACACGACGCTCTTCCGATCTGCTGACAATAATCTCATAGTCATATCCGCACATTGTCAGCAGCTCGCGCCTGCGCTGTGAGCCGCTTGCAAGAACAAGTTTCATAGTCATTTTCCTTACGTTGTATAAATTTCGGAATACTGTATACGCGGTTCGCACGTATTTGTCGCATTTTACATTTTATTGTCAAATCAGACTTTTTCAATACGTCTCGTTCTGCGTTTGCCTTCGGGCAGGGCTATAATACCAGTATTGCCGATGTATTTCAAGGGCTGATTCCCCGTTTTAAAAAAAATTCAAAATTTTTTTCATTGAAGTGGTGAAAGGTGTTGATTTGTGGGGCGATTGATGATATAATCAACACACATCCCACGATACGGGTAATGCATTACATAGTAAACGCCGAATCCGGCTTATTCTGCAATAAAGACCATGAATTCCGCGCTTTTTGCAGAAATGCGGATTTTCGGTGTACTCAATCGAAATTAAGGCGGTGTCGATATGCTGTTGGGGCAATCCAGAAACAATTTGGACTCCAAGGGGCGAATTTTCGTCCCCGTTAAGTGGCGTCCCGACACCTCCGATCACGTTGTTGTTCTTATCGGATTGAATCCTGCCGATGTCAAAAAGGAAGAAAGATTCCTTCAGATTCTTCGGTACGAAAAGTTTGTTGAATTTGCAAAGGATCTAACCTCCTCGCGTCCCTCCGATTTATCCCTTATGCGTGCCAAGCGAAAGATCTTTTCAAGCGCGGAAGAGTGTACCCTTGACAAGCAGGGACGCATACTGATTCCGCAATGGCTTGCAAAGTATGCAAACCTTAAGGATGAGGTTCTGCTTTGCGGCGTTGAAGATCGCATTCTCGTTTGGAATCCCGATGATTTCGAGGCAGCGGAAGCCGACTACACGCTTAATGAGCTTTGCTCCGATGTTCAGAATTATTCCGATAAAACTCCCGGTAATTCTTCTGCGGCGTCGCTCATATCATCCGCATTCGGAGGTTAATAAAAGATGCTCAATGATATAAACACAAGCTCTTATCACACCCCAATAATGCTTCCGCAGGTTCTGTCCCTGCTGCGTCCGGAACGCGGCGGAACATATGTTGACGGAACGGTCGGCGGCGGCGGTCACAGCCTCGGAATTTTGCGTTCACTCCCTGTCGGCGGCAGATTGTTCGGCATTGACCGCGACGGCGAAGCTATCGCCGCAGCCTCCGCAAGGCTTTCGGTTTTTCCGAATTTCACGGCTGTTCGCGGCAATTTTTTTCAACTGACCGAACTGCTCAATGCCCGCGGAGTCAACGGTGCGGACGGAATCCTGCTTGATCTCGGCGTCAGCTCGCATCAGCTCGACGATGCGGAGCGCGGATTTTCATACGGAAGCGAGGCGCGGCTCGATATGCGAATGGACAAATCCGCTCCGCTCAGCGCACATGATGTTGTAAACGGCTATGATACAGCTGCGTTGACACGAATCATACGCGACTACGGCGAGGAACGCTTTGCCTCACGCATTTCAAATGCGATCGGTGCGGCGCGTGCGGACAAGCCCATTGAAACAACAACCGAACTTGCCGAAATTATCAAAAATGCAATACCGGCGGCGGCAAGGCGCGACGGGCCGCATCCGGCAAGGCGAACGTTTCAGGCAATTCGAATTGAGGTCAACGGTGAGCTTGCGGGGCTTGAACAAGCGGTGCGCGATGCAATCCGCTTTCTGAATCCGGGAGGAGTAATTGCTGTCATAACTTTTCACTCTCTTGAAGACCGAATCGTTAAGAACGTTTTCAAGAACCTTGCAAACCCCTGCACCTGCCCGCCTAATGCGCCCGTTTGCGTATGCGGACTTAAGCCCGAGGTTGCAATACTTACCAAAAAGCCGCTTGTTGCGGATGATACCGAATTGGATTTGAACTCAAGATCGCGCAGCGCAAAACTCCGCGCAGCGCAGAAACTCATAAACACGACGGGGGACGAATAAAATGGCAAAGGATTCAAGATTTAACGGCAGAACTGTTGAAGAAATGCGTGTCTATGCGCCAAACAACGGCTCATTGGCATACAAAAGCGATTATCTTTACGACACAAGGCTTGCAGCGGCTCAACCCAAGCGCAGACAGGAAACTGCCGCGCCCGCAGAAACCCAGCCAAAGATTCGCCCGCAGAAAACGCGCATTCCGCTTTCCGTCACGCTGCGTGAACGCAAAGTCGGAATTAAGCTGACTGCTTTCCTTTTTGTTGCGTTGATCGCAATGTCCGCGCTTTTGGTAGTTCTCCGTTTTGAGCGCATTGCCGGAGTTCAGCGCGACATCAACGAAATCAATGCCGGCATAGCCGCCGCCCAGCGCGGGTTCGGAGAACTTGACATGGATCTCAGCTCCTCCATCGACCTTGAAGCGGCACGACTCGCTGCCGAAACCGCAGGCCTGCACCCGAAAAAATAGCGGTAAACGGCGGACGAAAACGCCTGCCGATAAAACGGAGTCCGCCGCGCGCACGCAAGCGGTGATCGGCAGAAAACGAAATATATCCTTTGTTCATTTTCTGAGCCGACCGGCGTTTGTCATATATATTCGGAGGTAATTCTGCAATGAGCATCACAGCCGTTCCCCCCGGCAAAAAACATCGCAAAAAGAATAAAAAAGCACAAAAAGCCCTGAAACCGCAATGGTCAACATACAAGCGGATTGCATGGCTTTTGCCTGTTTTTGCTTTATTTTTTCTCATCCTCCTTATTCGCATTTTCTGGCTTCAGGTTATTGACGCAAAAGAGCTTCAGCAAAAGGCATTAAGCCAGTGGACGCGCCCGACAACCGTTACGGCCGAACGCGGCATGATAATCGACTGCAACGGGCAGACACTTGCCAAAGACGGCCCCGTTTACAAAATTGTGATATGGCCGAATTCCATTTCCGAAAGCGACAGAGTTCGTGTTGCCACGGAACTCAGTCGTGTTCTTAACCTTAACTATGAAAAAGTTCTTGAACGAGTTTCAAGCGGAAAACTTCGTGAATTTATTCTCAAACGACAGGTGAGCAAAGAAGCCTGCGATGAAATCCGCAGTTTGCAGCTTGGCGGCGGTGTCGGAATTTCACCGGACACAAAGCGCTATTATCCGTTCGGCACTCTGCTTTCACAAACCATTGGGTTCACAAGCACGGACGGAACCGGGCAAAGCGGGCTTGAGCTGACATACAACAAGTATCTCACCGGCAAGGACGGCGAACGTATTGCCGAAACGGACAGCAGGGGAAACCAAATTGCCGACAGTATGATTCAGGAGTTTCCGCCCACGGACGGTTCAACACTGAAGCTTACCGTTGATGCAAACATTCAAAGTTACCTTGAAAACGCGCTTGCCGAAGCTGTTCAGGTCAACAATGCAAAAAATGCACAGGGAATCATCATGGATGTCAACACCGGTGCCATCGTTGCAATTTCAACAAAACCCGACTATGACCCAAACTCCCCTCCGAGGGACGACATGCAGATGCTTGCCGAGCTTTCCCGCAATCGCATTGTAACCGATGCATACGAACCCGGTTCAACTTTCAAAATCCTTACCCTTGCGGCAGCACTCGATTCCGGAAGTACTCATCTTGAGGACAGTTTCTACTGCAACGGCGGTTATATTGTAAACGGCGAACGCATCAAATGCTGGAAACATGCCGGCCACGGCTCCCAGAACCTGACGCGCGCCACGGAAAATTCCTGCAACTGCTGTTTCATGAAACTCGCCTTGACAATGGGTACCGAAAAGTTTTATGATTATCTTTATGCGTTCGGCCTTGGGCAAAGCACGGGCAGCGGACTTGTCGGTGAAAGCGAAGGCATCGTAACTCACCAGAAATACGTTACCCAAAACGATCTTGCACGCATCGGCTTCGGGCAAAGCATTGCCGTGACGCCGATTCAGCTTGCAAGCGCAGTCTGTGCCGCAATCAACGGAGGCGAACTGCACACACCCTATATCGTCGACGAAATCATATCGGCCTCCGGTGAAACGGTATTCAAGGCCGATACGTCCCCCGTTCGCAGGGTCATCAGCGCGGAAAGCTCCGCATACGTTCGTCAGATACTCCAAAGTGTTGTTGATAACGGAACGGGCAAAAACGCAAAGCTTGCAAACTACACCGTCGGCGGAAAAACGGGAACGGCGCAGAAATATGACGAATACGGCCGCGTATCCTCGGGAAATTATATCTGTTCATTCATCGGATTCGCTCCCGCGGACGAACCCCGCTATCTCTGCCTCATCCTTGTTGATGAGCCTCGGGTAAGTTCAATCTTCGGCAGCACGGTTGCCGCACCTTTCGTCCGCCGTGTGCTTGAAAATGTGTTGACGCTGAAGGAAGTTCCCGGATTGACCCCGGAAACAAGCTATCAGACGGTTCAGCTGCCCGACCTTGTCGGAATGTCCGCGGCTGACGCTTCCGCACTGCTTGCGCAGTACGGACTTGAGGGCATTTTCGAATGCGATGCGGTTGTTACAATGCAGGTTCCGGCAGCGGGCCAAAGCGTTGTTATCGGCTCGTCCGTTCTGCTGTACACCGGACTTGAGGGTGTGAACACCGCCGAACCGACCGATGAACCGTATTATGTTACCATGCCGAGTCTAATCGGGAAAACCGCGCTCCAGGCGCATGATGAGCTTAAACAGCTCGGGCTTACAATGATTGCCGACCCCGCTGATCCGTTCGGATATGTCATCGGACAAAGCATCTATGCGGGCACGCAGGTTGAATTCGGCTCATCCGTAACGGTTTATTTCGGCTATTCGACTACAGGCGGTTAATTTCCGCAACAGGCAGACTTTTTGCTGCAAAATCAATACTTGCTTTATAACAGGAGAAAAGCAATGCTTATAAGTGAACTGACAAAAAATACCGACTGCCGCATAATCGGCAGCGACTGCGACATCAGCAGAATCGAATACGACTCAAGAAAACTCACCGGCGGTGAGCTGTTTTGCTGCATCCGCGGCACTTTCAAAGACGGGCACGAATTTGCCGAAAGTGCAGTTGCCCGCGGCGCAGCCGCACTCCTTGTTGAACGGGAGCTTCCTCTTTCCGTGCCGCAAATTATTGTGAAAAACTCACGTCATGCAATGGCCGAGCTTGCAATTGAGTTTTACGGTCATCCGCTTGACGGAATCCCTGTCATCGGCATCACCGGCACGAACGGAAAAACGACAACAACATACATGATAAAAGCGATCGCCGAAAAGGCGGGCTATAAAGTCGGACTGATCGGCACGATTCGAAACCTTATCGGCGACAGAATCATCCCCACCGACCGCACCACACCGGAAAGCGTTGAGCTTCAGCGTGTGTTCAGGCTTATGCGCGACGAGGGTGTTCAGCTTATCGTGATGGAAGTCAGTTCGCACGCATTGGATCAGGACAGGGTTCACGGAATCGAGTATCTCATAGGCGGATTCACGAACCTTACACAGGATCATCTTGATTATCACAAAACTTTTGAAAATTATCTTGCGGCAAAAAAAATTATGTTCACACGCAGCAAATTTGCCGTTATGAATGCTGATGACAGCCACAGTGCGGAGCTGCTTCGCGGAATCAATATCCCAAGCATCACATACGGCATTCGCTGCGAAAAAGCCGATGTTCGCGCCGCCGACATTGAAATCTGTGCGCGCAACATCGAATTTGAAATGCTGACGCCGAACGGAAACAAGCAAATCAATGTTTCCATTCCCGGGCTTTTCAATGTTTTTAACGCAATGCTTGCAGCATCGGTCTGCATGAAACTCGGAATTGATTTGGACACCATTGCGGAAGGGCTGAAAAGCGTGAAGGGCGTTTCCGGCAGGATGGAATCGCTGCCTGCGGAAGGCTTTGATTTTTCCGTTATACTGGATTTTGCACACACACCGGACGGACTGTCCAACCTGCTCTCTGCCGTTCAGGGTTTTGCCAAAGGACGCGTCATTGCCGTGTTCGGCTGCGGAGGCGACAGGGATAATGCCAAACGTCCGATAATGGGTGCAACGGCGGCAAAACTTGCAGACTTCTGTGTTGTAACATCCGACAATCCGCGCACGGAAGACCCGACGCGCATCATCAACATGGTGCTTGAAGGTGTGCGCAGCGAAAAAACGGAGTACGTTGTTATTGAAAACCGCCGCGAGGCAATACGTTACGCACTGAATATTGCAAAGAAGGACGATGTGGTTGTTCTTGCAGGCAAGGGTCACGAGAATTATCAGGAAATCAACGGCATCAAGCATCCGTTCGATGAAAAAATAATCGTTGCCGAAATTCTTGAAGATATGCGCTGCGGGCGCAAATAATTCCGTATTCGGCACAGTTTTGCGCATCGGGCCGTTCCGGTTCCGTGCAAAGAAAAAATATAAGAGGTTCGTATTATGCAAAAGATGATTTTCGCTTTCATAACCGCCGCAGCAGCGGTCATGCTCATTTCTCCCCTGTTCATTCCCATGCTCCGACGACTCAAGTACGGGCAGGTTGAACGTGCCGAGGGGCCGCACGCACATTCCGCAAAGGAAGGCACTCCGACGATGGGCGGCATTATGTTCATAATCGCGATCATTATTGCAGTTGCGGCATTCAGCATATACGGCATTGCATTCGATTTTTCGGTTCCTGCCGTGCTTATCATGCTTGCGTTCGGGCTTGTCGGCTTTCTTGACGACTTTATAAAAGTCAAGCGCAAGCGCAATCTCGGTCTCCGCGCATACCAAAAAATTATCGCACAGCTTCTTCTGTCCTTTGCGGCGGCGTACTATGCCTATAAAAGCAGTTTTATCGGCTCAACATTGTATGACCCGATTTTCGGCAGCATCGAACTCGGCGGATGGTACATTCCCTTTACGATGTTCATGATAATTGCCGTTGTCAACAGTGCAAACCTGACCGACGGCTTGGACGGTCTGCTTTCCGGCGTCTCGCTGATTTACAGCATTGCAATGGGTGTGCTTTTTCTCTATTTTGCAAAAGTTTTCGACGGCAGCTTCATTAACGAACCCCGTTTCGTTGCAAACCGCGACGGAATGCTTTGCATGAGCGTTTTTGCGTTTGCGGTCGCCGGCGGCTGCCTCGGCTTTTTGAAGAGCAACAGCTATCCCGCAAAAGTCTTTATGGGAGATACCGGCTCAATGGCGTTGGGCGGCGCAATGTCCGCAATGGTCATTTACAGCCGTTCTCCGTTCCTCTTCCTGCTGATGGGCGTATGCATTGTTGCCTCCGCCGTGAGCGTTGTGCTGCAGGTCGGCTCGTTCAAACTGCGCCACGGCAAGCGCATATTCAAAATGGCACCTCTTCATCACCATTTTGAGCTTTTGGGCTATCCCGAAACAAAAGTCGTTTCGGGATACATGATAGTGACCGCACTTGCCTGCGTTGCCGCACTCGCACTGTTCCTTTGATAGAGCAAACAAATAAAAGTCTGCTTTATTGTGCAGCATAACGCTGCATTTCAGAATGCCCACCATTGGTTCCTGCGGTTCGGGCGAACCGTTTTGAACACATAGCCGCCGTTCGGCGCCGAAAGTCGTGATTTTTGTTGGCACTTGGCACGACTGATAATGATACCGGGTTTTTAAGAAGGAGCATCGGCACACTTCTCAAAACCCCGCTGCGCCGAACGGCCGCATCTAAAAGACTGCACTGCCGCAGATACGAATTTGTTCCGCAGGCAGCTTAATTCACCGAATAAAACCTATAAATAACGAAAGGACGCGATTCGATATGAAAAAAACCGCACTGATCGTCGGAATGGCAAAAAGCGGCATTTCGAGCGCAAAACTGCTTTACAGAAACGGGTATAACGTTATCATTAACGATATGAAACCCGTCATTCCCGGGCTTGAGGAAGCTCTTTCCGGCATTGAATACACCGACAAACTCGGCGAAGCTCCCGAAACACTTTTGGACGGAGTGGACCTGATGATCATTTCCCCCGTTATTCCGATTTTCGCTCCATTTGTCCGCAAGGCACAGAGCCGCGGCATTGAAGTTATCGGCGAAATTGAACTCGGTTATCGTTATTGCAGCAGAGGAACGCATTTTGTGTGCATCGGCGGCACGAACGGAAAAACCACAACCACTGCGCTTACCGGCGAAATATTCAAAGCAAACGGCGAAGGCCAAACGTTTGTTCTCGGCAACATCGGCATTCCAATTACCGAACATGCATCCGAAACGCGCCCGGGCGACACCGTTGTTGCGGAAACCGCCGCGCTCCAGCTCGAAAGCATCCGTGACTTTCATGCCGATGCAGCCGGGCTTTTGAACATCACCGAGGATCATATCAATCGGTTCGGCTCGATGGAAGCGTACATTGCGGCCAAAATGCGCGTTTTTGAAAACCAGACCGAACAGGATTTTGCCGTTCTGAATGCGGATGATCCAATTGTTTCGGCCGCGGAAACAAAAGCAAAAAAGCTTTACTTTTCAAGGCTGCATGAGGTTCGGGACGGCGCCTTTGTCCGCAGCGGCATCATCATCTTCCGCATGAACGGAGTTGAAACGCAGCTTATTCCCGCAAACGAACTCGGCATCATCGGTGCACATAATCTTGAAAACGCGCTCTGTGCGGTTTGCCTTGCTATGTCCATGGGAGTAAAGCCGGATGTCGTCTGCAATGTTTTGAAATCATTCAAAGGTGTTGAGCATAGAATTGAATACACCCGCTGCCTGAACGGAATCACTTTTTACAACGATTCAAAAGGCACAAACCCCGAATCCACCGTTAAAGCCGTTGAAGCAATGACAAAGCCGACAGTGCTTATGCTCGGCGTCGGTAATTACGATAAGCAAAGTGATTATCGTCCCGTCTTCCGCGCCTTCAACGGAAGAGTTAAGGCTGTTGTTGTAAACGGTTCGAACACCGAAGCTATCATGCGTGCGGCTGAAGAGGAAGGGTTTAAAAACATCTACCCCTGTTCGGATGATTTCCGCGCACTGATACTGAAAGCAGCATCCCTTGCCGAACCCGGCGATGCAGTGCTGCTCTCCCCCGCCTGCGCAAGCTGGGGCATGTTCGACAATTTTGAACAGCGCGGTGACATATTTAAGGAAATAGTAAACTCACTCTGAGGCGGTTTTGATTCCCGCCCATCGGGCTTGAGTTTCCGCCGAAAAATGCCGCATTCTGCCCGAAACGGTCCCTCCCGTTTCGGAATAATCGATAAGAGAGGTTGAGATGGAAAGCAACGCAACACATATTCGTTCCACCGAAAGGCGCGGCGGCAGTTCTCCCGCCGCTGCACCCATGCCGACAATGCGCCCGCGCAGACACGGCATGGACTACTTGCTTTTTCTTACAGTTGCGGCAATCTGCGCATTCGGCGTTGTTATGCTGTTTTCCGCAAGCTATTATTATGCTCAGTCCTTTCAAGGCGACGGGTATTACTACGTAAAAAAGCAGCTGCTCTTCCTTGCAATCGGCATTCCCGTTATGTTCGGGCTTTCGTTTGTGGATTACAAATTCTACCGACGCTTTGCATGGATGGCATATCTGCTTATAATCCTGCTTCTTATTGCCGTTCTTCTTTTCGGCAAAAACCTGCAGGGCGGACAGCGTTGGCTCAAAATCGGTCCGCTGCAATTTCAGCCTTCCGAACTTGCAAAGTTCATAATCGTTATTTGCATGGCAAAATACATGACTGACCACCATGAGGATATGCCGTCGTTCGTTCGTGGGCTTTTGCCGATGGCGGCACTGCTTGTCGTTCCCGCCGTGTTGATTTATTTTCAGCCGAACGTTTCCATGCTCATAATCCTTTGCATTGTGTTTGCGATCATGCTTTTTATCGGAGGAGCAAGCCTTAGTCAGCTCGGCATTGCGGCACTCATCGGCGTTGCTGCAATTGGTGTGCTTTTGTTTGCAGCATCATATCGCGAAAGCCGTATAACGGCATGGCTTGATCCTTGGGGCAACAAAAGCGATGCCGGCTATCAGATCGTTCAATCGCTTTATGCATTCGGCAACGGCGGTTGGTTCGGTCAGGGGCTTGATGCAAGCCGTCAAAAGCTCCTGTTTTTGCCTTATCGTGAAAGTGACTTCATTCTTTCCATCATTGCCGAGGAACTCGGCTTTGTGACTGTTGCACTGTTAATTGCGGCCTACTGCTTTATTATCTACCGCGGCATTCGAATTGCGCTCTCCGTTCGCGACAGGTTCGCTTCACTTGTTGCGGCGGGGTTCTCTTCCATACTTGCCGTGCAGGTTGCGGTCAACGTTGCCGTTGTTACAAATTCAATACCCGCAACAGGGCAAACGCTCCCCTTCATCAGCTCCGGCGGTACCTCGCTTGTTATATTTCTTGCCGGCATCGGCGTACTGCTCAATATTTCACGCTATACGGAACCCCGAAAATCACGCGGAGAATCATATGGAAAACACAAAAAACAGAAACAGCGGCAGCAATAACGAACCTGAGTACGGCAGCAGGCATTCCCGCAACCGTTCTGCGGACGCTTCAGGCAATTCCGCACACGGGGCCCGCAGTGCGGCCGGAACACGTGCACGCAAGGTTCCGCACGGTGTTGAATCCGACGGGCTGGATACCCGCGCAGCGGCACCCGCACGCGGCATCAGCCACGAGGAAAAGCGGCGGAGACAAAACAGGCGTGACATTTTCAGTTCGCTCGGAATTCTTCTTCTTATCGCACTGCTTGGGTTTTGCGGCTATACAGCCTACCGCTTTACCTGCGTTGACTCGTTCATTGTTTCCGGAAGCGGGCAATACAGTGCCGAACAGATAATCGGCCTTGCAGGTTTGCAGACGGGCAGGCATATTCTTTCCTACAACACGGATGAAATATCAAAAAACGTATCAAGCATTCCGAATTTGATCTGCACCGGCGTGCGCAGGGTTTTTCCGAATAAAATCAGTATCAATGTTGCCGATCACAATGCTGCTGCGGCTATACCCGCAGCAAACGGAACATATACGCTTGTTGACGCCGAAGGGCTTGTGCTTGCAATCGGCGCGGAAAGCAGCGGTGAGCTTATCCTGCTCCGCGGCATGGCGAATATCGGCTTTGTGCATAATACCGTGATAACCGAAAAGAACCATTGTCTCCGCACCGTCACGGCAATGAAGCTGCTTGCGGCAGTAAAAGAATGTGATTTTGCAGAAAGCGTTATTGCAATTGATGTGTCCAATGCAGCCTCGATAAAGCTTGAGCTTCAGCACGGCTACACTTTTGTTCTGGATGACTGGCGGTATGCGGAAGGAAATATTAAAACCGCAGCAAAGGCTTACGCACGCCTTCTCCCCGTCTATCCGAGTGGGGGGACGGTCAACATATTTAAGGATTCAACCGTTGTTGACTTCACTCCGCGCAGTTCGGCCGCATCGGTCCCGCCTGAAACGGATGCACCGCAGCAGGTGACTGCTCCGCCGAATTCAACGGACGAGCCTTGATGAAACATTGCGGTAGATTTTATAAAACAAATTAGGTTATTCTATCTTTTTTACGCAAAGTCGCTGCCCGGGTGTTGCGCATAATATTGCATATATGCTATAATGAGCATACATATATGCAATAAGATCGGAAGAGCGTCGTGTAGGGAAAGAGTGTAGATCTCGGTGGTCGCCG
>OKVH01001338.1_pt1 | contig 11718 bp, 8 predicted proteins | sample 1604791 | NCBI WGS metagenome assembly OKVH01 (sample SAMN01760919, study PRJEB22395) | human gut metagenome | reverse complement strand
ATTCTGCATCCCGTAACTCCACAGGCATTACAGCCAATACCCATTGCCATTGTAAGGCTCTGCTTTCCGTGAGCACCGCACTTTGAAAAATGCCTGTCAAGATTAAATGCAATTCTCGGCAGATATCCCGAATCCTCAACAAGCGAAAATAGCGGAAAGAATATAGCCATAGGCGGCAGCATTACAGATACCACCCATGACAGAGTTGTATAAACTCCGTCAATCAAAAGTCCCGTTACAACATCGGGAGCGTGTAAAAAATTAAAGAGAATATACAGTTTCTCTTTTATAAAGCCAAACAAATTGCTTAACCATTCGCTCGGATAATTTGCACCGACAACCGTTATCCAGAACAATATGCCAAGCATTGCAAGCATAATCGGTATTCCTGCGGTTTTGCTTGTAAGTATTTTATCAAGCTTTCTTGTACAAGCATTTAACTCTGATTTTTCATATTTTACACAGTTATTTGAAATTTTGCTGCCGGTCTGCGAAAGCTTTTCAATATTCTGTTTGTAGTTTTTTTCGGATAGTATATCAACACCTTCAAAATTCCTTTTTACCCTAAAACATTTTGTCTTTCCGCTGCATACATTATAGATTGCTTCTTTTAATTCATCCAGACCTTTTTTGTCTGTTGCACAGGTTTTTACAACAGGTATTCCAAGGTTTAGCGATAACTCGTCGCAGTCGATTTTTATGCCGTTCTTTTCAGCCTCATCACAAAGATTAAGACAAAGAACAGCATTCTTTGTGACAGATAACACCTGCAATGCAAACGAAAGATTTCTTTCAATAACTCCGCAGTCAACTACTATTACAACACAGTCATTTTGATTTTGTATAAGACAATCCCTTGTTACCGCCTCTTCGCCCGAAAATGAAAGCAGAGAATAGCATCCGGGTAAGTCCGTAACACAAAATCTTGCGTCTTTGATTTTGCAACAGCCTTTTGCAAAATCAACTGTTTTGCCCGTCCAGTTTCCCGTGTGCTGTCTTAATCCTGTCAGCTCGTTGAAAATTGTACTCTTGCCGACATTAGGATTACCGGCAAGTGAAATTTTGTAATCGCAATCCGATACATCCTTTTTATTAAAAGATGATTTATCCGTAGAAAACAATAAAAAAGCCTCCTTTTATTCAGGAGTAACAATGATATCTTTGCAATCGTTATTTCTCAGCGCCACAACGGCATTTTTAACAAGATACGCAGACGGATCACCGAACGGACTTGTAAATAAGGGAATAACAGGACTGTTCTCCATAATACCAAAATCAAATATTCTGTTTTTGATATTTTCATTACAGTTCACACGATAGACAATCCCCGTAACTCCAAGCGGTAACTTGTCAAGCGAACATTTTTCTTTCATCTGATTCACCAATTTCAACTTTTTATTAACAGGATATTCAATTCATACAACTGAGTTACACAAAAAGCCGGCCATAAACTAAACTTATATCGTACCTGAATAAACTCTGATATCAGAAAAATTTTAAGGAATTGACACGACTATAAACAGGTGTTATAATTAAATGCAGATTTAAAATGTATATAACTTAATATGGGTTTACGGTTCAAAATGCATCTTGCAGAGTAGATAACAGAGAATTCGGTGAGAATCCGAAGCAACAGTCATTACTGTATTTGGCATTGCCATAAGTCAGGTCGCTGTCCGTATGCCTCGGATTTTGCAAATCTTGGACAGGGAAGAGGTGCAGCCGACCATATCTATACAGACTTTTGGCCTGTATGGTTTTGTTTGTTGTGCCTTCCAAAACGGAAGGCTTTTTATTTTGCCTTTCGATATACACAATACAATATGGAGGAAAACATTATGAACAAATCTTTTAAAAAAATCCTCTCAATTGTACTTTCTGTAATGATGATTTCGTCACTTATGACGGTTTCACTTTCAGTAAGCGCAGTTGAAGACGGAAAAGTAAGAGTAATTGTCAGAAATGATACATACTCAGTAGAAAACGGCGCTCCGTGGGACGGCGTTCTCGTTGACGAGTGGGTAAGCATTGATAATGACTCTACTATGATGTCAGCGGTTGTTGACGCACTCAACAATCACGGCTACACACAGGAGGGTGCTGAGAGTAATTACTTCTCATCAATAAACGGTCTTGCTGCATCTGACGGCGGTGCAATGAGCGGTTGGATGGGAACACTCAACGATTGGTTTACAAACTACGGTTTCGCTGATATTACCGTTGCAAGCGGCAACCTTGAGAGCGGTGACGAAATCGCTATTATGTATACTTCAAACGGTTACGGCGAGGATATCGGCGGTACATGGGCAAATAACGATACAACTGTTAAATCGGTTGAAATCACAGGTGCCGAGCTTACAGGCAAATTTGATCCGTCTGTAACAGACTATACACTTACAATCGGCACACCGTCAGCTGATGTAAATGTAGTTCCTACTGCAACTAACAAAAACTTCCAGACAAGAAAATATAAGAATGAATATCTTCCTTCTGACGACAGTGCGTTTTACAAGAGAAGTCAGACGGTTAATGTTTCTGACGGTGACAAAATTATCATAGGTTGCGGTGATACTGCATGGCCGTCAATGAACACAAGTGAAGGCGGTACTGTGTATACATTCACAGTGAAATATGCTCCTTCCGCAGCTGACACAGTTTCAAATAAAATTGACGAGGTTGCAAAATATCTCGCATCACAGGATGCCCCCACAGTTTCTTCAGTAGGCGGCGAGTGGACAGTCCTCGGTCTTGCAAGAGCAGGTAAAATCACAGACGAAATTGCAGACAGTTACTATCAGAATGCAGTTAAGTATGTTGAAGAAAAGGGTTCTGCAAAGCTTCACAATACTAAATCAACAGACAATTCGAGAGTAATTCTTGCCCTTACGGCAATCGGTAAGGATGTTACGGATGTTGCATCATATAACCTTCTTGAACCGCTTGCAGATATGGATTATGTTAAGAAGCAGGGTATCAACGGTCCTGTCTTTGCACTCATTGCACTTGATACGGGCGATTATGAAATTCCGCAGACTGACGCCGCAAATCCCACAACAAGAGAAAAGCTCGTACAGACAATTCTTGATGCACAGGTAGCAAACGGTGGCTGGACATTCTTCGGTAAAACTGCAGATCCTGATATGACAGGTATGGCAATTCAGGCACTTGCTCCTTACTATTCATCAAACAGCGATGTTAAAGAAGCAATTGATAAAGCACTCGCAGTAATGTCAAACGCACAGAATGAAAACGGTGGATTTGCATCATGGGGCTCTGTAAACAGCGAAAGCTGTGCACAGGTACTCGTTGCACTTACAAGCCTTGGAATTGATCCTACAAATGATGAAAGATTCATCAAAAACGGCAACACACTCATTGACGCTATGATGAATTTCTCCGCTGAAAACGGATTCGGTCATACAGATACAACATACAATCAGATGGCAACCGAACAGGGTTTCTATGCTTTTGTTTCATTTGACCGTCTTGTAAACGGCAAAACTTCACTCTATGATATGACAGACCGACTTGCAGAAAATTATACCGTAGGCGATGTTAACCTTGACGGTACAGTTTCGGTTGTTGATGCAACACTTGTTCAGAAGGCAGTTCTCAGTCTGGAGATACTTTCAAAGGTTTCTAACATAAAAGCTGATGTAAACGGTGACGGCGTTATCAATATAGTTGACGCAACACTTATTCAGAAAATTGTTGTAAATGCTTGATTAGCTTAATTGTAAATATGGAAAAGTTGAAAAAATTTGTTAAGAAAAATCAAGTACTCTTAATTGCTGTTTGCGTTTGTATTGCCGCACTTACTGCAACATTTTTTGCAGGCGGCAACCTTTCTGACAGTAAAGTTCAAACAGCGTCAACAGCTTCCTCAATATCGACAACAAATGCAGACACAGAAAAAACTTCTGTGTCTGCAACAGAGAAAATCACTCAAAGCCCCACCGATTCTACAAAATCTAACAAAGACAACAAAGATAAAAAGGACGAAAAAGACAATAAAAATTCCGAAGACAAAAAGAACAGCAAGGTCAGTTTGCAGAACAGCAGCAGTTCTTCTGTTGAAAAAAGTGAAAAAACCGAGCAGGTTTCAGGCAACAGTACTTCGGATAAGAAAAAGCCGTCTTCTTCATCAAACAGTTCTTCAAGACCAAACAAAAAGAATGATGTTCAGCCTACGACACAGGATAAGTACAAAACCGATCCCGTGCCGTCGGGAAAACCAAAGCCGGTTGAGCCGCAGGAGCAGGAAACAAAGGATACAAACCTTTATTGTACCTTTACAATAACCTGTTCAACAATTCTTAACAATATGGATGACCTTGATCCCGAAAAAGTTGAACTCGTTCCAAAGGACGGTATAATCTTCAAAAAACAGAAGATTCAATTCAAAGAGGGCGAATCAGTTTTTGATGTTCTCAAAAGGGTTTGTATGAATAACAATATTCATATGGAATCAAGCTGGACTCCTATGTATAATTCCGCTTATATTGAAGGAATTAACAACCTCTACGAATTTGACTGCGGTTCTCTTTCGGGCTGGATGTACAAGGTCAACGAATGGTTCCCGAACTACGGCTGTTCACGGTATGAGCTAAAAAACGGCGATGATGTAGTCTGGTGTTATACATGTGATTTGGGTTATGATGTAGGCGGAGGATACGCAACAGGAGAGTAACGATGAAGGATACCTTTTCAAATATGCATCCCTTTATCAATTTTATATTTTTTGCACTTACAATAGGGTTCACGATGTTTATCATGAACCCTGTTTGTCTTGCTGTCAGTTTTTTATGTGCGCTTGTAACCGCTTTATACCTTAACGGCAAAAAAGCTGTGAGATTGTCACTTGTATATCTTTTGCCTATGATACTCCTGATAGTTCTCATAAATCCCGTTTTTAATCATGAAGGAATGACTATACTCACATATTTTCCGTGGGATAACCCACTAACCCTTGAATCAATCGTTTACGGTATTGCAAGTGCATTTTTGCTTTCGTCAACAGTTTTATGGTTTTCTTCATTCAATGCAGTAATCACTTCCGACAAGGTAGTTTTCCTGTTTGGCAGAATAATGCCGTCATTGAGTCTGGTGATTTCAATGGCATTGCGTTTTGTTCCAAGGTTTTCGGCACAAATGAAGCTTGTGCGTAATGCACAACACACAATAGGCAGAGATATAAACGAAGGAACATTGTTTCAAAGAATAAGAAATGCTGTAAAAATTCTTTCGATTATGATAACATGGTCACTTGAAAACGCAATTGAAACAGCCGATTCAATGAAAAGCAGAGGTCACGGTCTTAAAGGCAGAACATCCTATTCGCTTTATAAATTTGACAAAAGAGACGCATTTATGCTTTGCACAATCCTTTTTACCGGATTGGTACTTATGATTTTGCTTTTTACAAACGCAATAAAATTCAGATACTATCCGTCAATCAAGGGCGATTTGTTTACGGTGCAAAGTATTATTTTTTATATATTCTACACATTTTTAATGTTGATTCCGCTATCGGTAAATATAGGAGAGGGGATAAAATGGAAACATATGCAATCAAAAATCTGAGTTTTCGATACCCCGAAACCGGTATTGATGTACTTAAAGATATTACTTTCAGCGTAAACGAAGGCGAGTTTATCACAGTCTGCGGTCCGTCAGGCTGCGGAAAAAGCACACTTCTCAGACATCTGAAACCCGATCTTTCACCGCACGGTGTTCTTTCGGGAGAAATATTCTTTGAAGAAAAACCTATATCAGACCTTTCTCACAGAGAGCAAAGCAGTAAAATCGGCTTTGTTATGCAATCACCTGAAAATCAGATTATTACCGATAAGGTATGGCACGAACTTGCATTCGGACTTGAAAGTCTTGGTTATGACAACAATACAATCCGAAAAAGAGTTGCCGAAACAGCTTCATTTTTCGGAATCCAAAATTATTTTGAAAAAAGTGTCCTTGAGCTTTCGGGCGGACAAAAGCAAATTTTAAACCTTGCTTCAATTATGGCAATGCAACCGTCCGTTCTCATTTTGGATGAACCGACAAGCCAACTCGATCCGATTGCGGCAAGCGAATTTTTGCACTGCGTTTCACGCATAAATCACGAACTGGGGACAACTGTGATAATAACAGAACACAGACTTGATGAGGTGCTTCCGCTTTCAGACAGGGTGCTTGTCATCGAAAACAACGAAATTTCAGCTTTTGACTCTCCTCAAAAGGTCGGGAAAATTCTTAAAGAAAAAAACAGTAAAACATTTCTTTCTATGCCTGCTCCGATGCAAATATGGCAGGCTGTTACAGAAAATGACAATACCGACTGTCCCGTAACTGTTCCAAGCGGCAAAAAGTGGCTTTCGGAATATGCCCAAAATCATAAAATGTATGAGCTCACACCCGAAAACATTCAGAAACATTCTGATAAAGAAGCAGTAATTCTTAATGATATTTGGTTCAGGTACGAAAAGTCGGGTGCAGATGTACTAAAAGGTCTTTCGCTAAAAATATATCAGGGGGAATTTGTGGCTATACTCGGCGGTAACGGAATGGGAAAATCAACCGCTTTGTCAATTATCTGTTCACTTAACAAGCCATACAGAGGCAAAGTTGAAATCTCTCCGCTTAACAAAAATTCTTTTGACACGCTCGTAGCAGTATTACCCCAAAATCCGCAGACACTGTTTTTGAAAAAAACTGTACTTGAAGATTTATACGAAGTATTTGACGGCAGAAAAATCAGCAAGGAGGAAAAAGAAAGACGGGTTACCGCAGCGGTAAAGCTGTGCAGACTTGAAAGTCTCTGCAATCGCCATCCTTATGATTTATCCGGCGGTGAACAGCAGAGAGCGGCTCTTGCAAAAATTCTTCTCATAAGGCCTCAAATTCTTCTGCTTGATGAACCTACAAAGGGACTTGATGCCGAATTCAAGATTGAGTTTGCTCAGATTATATACGACCTCAATAAAGCCGGCATAACCGTTCTCATGGTAAGTCACGATGTAGAGTTCTGTGCTGTATATCCAAGCCGCTGTCTGATGTTTTTTAACGGTGAAGTTGTGTCGGAAGGTACACCGAGAAACTTCTTTTCGTCAAACAGCTTTTATTCCACCTCTGCAAGCCGAATGTCAAAAGGCATAATAGATAACGCAGTATCATCAAATGATGTCATATATGCCTGCACAGGTCAAAACAGAGATATTCAAATTAACAGAAACACACCCTATATTGACCTTTTTAAAAATGACACGGAAAATATTCCCCTCCAAAAAAACAAAGCTGAAAATAAAAAGCTTTCTGTTTTAAAAAAAATCTTCGGATTTTTTGGCGCAGTACTGTTCATACTCGGTCTGATTGTAAATCTGGAATATATTCCGAATTTTTCAGCCAAAACTTTGCCCACTTGGTTCAGCTGGGGAATCATTGGAGTATCTGTTGCATTGCTTATGATTGCTTTCGGCAAAAAATCAAAACGACCGATTGACCTGCCGAGAAAAAGCTCAAAACTGAGTAAAAGAACTGTCAGTATGGCAATTATGGTTTTACTTGCAATTCCAGTTACAATTTTTGTTGGAATGACATATCTTCAGGATCAGAAATATCTTTTTATTTCACTTCTTGTTATGATTGAGTGTATGATTCCGTTTTTTCTTGTTTTTGAAGGCAGGCACCCAAAAGCGAGAGAGCTTGTCATAATTTCTGTTCTATGTGCAATAGCAGTTGCAGGGCGGCTTGCATTTACAATGTTGCCTCAGTTCAAGCCCGTTGTGGCAATTGTGATAATTTCGGGAGTAGCATTCGGCGGTGAATCGGGATTTCTTGTCGGTGCTGTAAGTATGCTTGTTTCAAATCTTATGTTCGGTCAAGGACCTTGGACGCCGTGGCAAATGTTTGCGGCAGGAATAATAGGCTTCATTGGCGGTATTCTCTTTAAGAAAGGTCTTTTGGGCAGAACAAGGACTTCGCTCTGTATATACGGTTTCATTGCCACAATGGTCATTTACGGCGGACTTATGAACCTTTATTCGGCACTCACATCACATTCCGCATTTAATCTAAATATGCTCATAACTTTTTATGTTCAGGGCTTTCCGATGGATATTGTTCACGCAGTTTCGACTGTTATATTTCTGTTTTTCGGAGCAGAACCTATGCTTGAAAAGCTTGACAGAATTAAAGTTAAGTACGGACTTATCGAATAAACCTAAACAGCAGATAAAATTTCTGCTGTTTTTTGTGCTGTAATTCAAAAATTTTCGACAAAAGTATAGACATAATCCGAAAATAATATTATAATTTTGGTGTGTCTGATTTTAATCAAATAGTATTTACAATCTAAAACGGCAAACTGTAAATACTTTTAATTCAGAATTAAAAAGGTTAAAGGAGAAAAAACATGGGCGGATTTATGGGTGTTGCAGCAAAACAGGACTGCGTATTCGACTTATACTTTGGAATTGACTATCATTCACACCTTGGCACAAGAAGAGGCGGTATGGTTGTTTATGACAAAGAAAAAGGATTTGACAGATCAATCCACAATATTGAAAATGCACCTTTCAGAACTAAATTTGATAAAGATATGCAGAGTATGAAAGGCAAATTCGGTATCGGCTGTATTTCCGACTACGAACCGCAGCCTCTTATTGTTCGTTCACATCACGGTACATATGCAATTACCACCGTAAGCAAAATCAATAATACAGATGAACTTGTTGAGGAAATCTTTGAAAAAGGCGGTTCGCATTTTCTTGAAATGAGCGGCGGTGAAATCAACGCAACCGAGCTTATTGCAACTCTCATCAATCAAAAAGAAAACCTTGTTGACGGCATAAGCTATGCTCTTGAAAAAGTTGACGGCTCTGTTTCGCTCCTGCTGATGAATAAAAACGGCATCTATTGCGCAAGAGATAAGTACGGCAGAACTCCTGTTGTAATCGGCAAAAAAGAAGACGCATTTTGTGTGGCGTTTGAATGTTTCTCATACAAAAACCTCGGCTACAATGATTATAAAGAACTCGGACCGGGTGAGATTACGGTAATTACAGACCAAAACTGCATTACACTCAAAAAGCCCGGTGATAAAATGAAAATCTGTACTTTTCTGTGGGTTTACTACGGCTATCCTGCAAGCTCATATGAGGGTACAAGTGTTGAGCAAATGCGTTACAACTGCGGTGCAAAAATGGCTGAAAGAGATTCCGTAAAGCCCGATATCGTTGCAGGTGTACCCGATTCAGGCATTGCCCACGCAGTAGGCTATGCAAATGCATCGGGAATTCCGTTCTCAAGACCGTTTATTAAATATACACCTACTTGGCCGAGATCATTTATGCCGACAATACAGAGTCAGCGTAATCTTATTGCAAAAATGAAGCTTCTCGCAGTTGAGGATTTAATCAGAGGAAAGAGCCTTCTTCTTATTGATGACTCAATTGTAAGAGGCACACAGCTTCGTGAAACAACAGAGTATCTTTTTGAAAGCGGTGCAAAAGAGGTTCATATCAGACCTGCGTGTCCTCCGCTTGTATACGGCTGTAAGTATCTTAACTTCTCAAGATCTTCTTCTGAAATGGATCTCATCACAAGACGAGTTATTGAAAGACTTGAGAACGGCAATGTTACAGACGAAATTCTTCAGGAATACACAAATCCCGATTCTGAAAAATACGAGCAGATGGTTGATGAAATCTGTAAAGAACTCAAGTTCACATCCTTGCGTTTTAACAGGCTTGACGATATGCTTGATTCCTGCGGAATTGACAAATGCAAACTCTGTACTTATTGTTGGGACGGTAAGGAATAATTAAATTTTATTTATAAAAGTAAGGCATTTGCAATGAGAAATCTCAAAGCAAATGCCTTTTGTTTTTACTTAGTATGCAATAATTTCGTAGCCGTCCTCAGTTACAAGAACCTGAATTTCCCACTGAGCAGACATTGAGTTATCTTCTGTATAGATAGTCCAGCCGTTATCCTCATCAACGAAAATATCAGGTTTTCCTGCGTTCACCATAGGTTCAATGGTAAAAATCATACCGGGTACCATAAGCATTTCCGTGCCTTTTTTAGAAATGTAACTTACCCATGGATCTTCGTGGAATTCAAGACCGATTCCATGACCTCCTACTTCACGAACAACAGAGTAACCTTTACTCTTTACATAATCATTGACAGCCTGACCCATATCTCCGAGAAAGCCCCAAGGCTTAACCTGTTTGAGTCCTTCATAAACTGCATTTTTTGTTTCTTCAACAAGCCTTCTGTTTTCTTCGCTTACATTACCGATACAAAACATTCTTGAAGAATCGGAGAAATATCCGTTCAAATTAGTTGAAACATCAACATTGATTATATCGCCGTCTTTGATTATTACATCTTCCGACGGAATACCGTGACAAACTTCGTTGTTTATTGAAGTACATACGCTCTTGGGGAATCCCTCAAAATTAAGGGGAGCCGGAACACCGCCCATTTTGGTTGTGATATCATACACCCACTTATCAATTTCAGCCGTGCTGATACCTGCCTTAATATGCTCTGCAACATAATCAAGAACTGCAATATTAATCTTCGCACTCTCCTTGATTTTTTCAATCTGCTCAGCATTTTTCAAGATTTCATGGGAGGGAACAATGTGACCCGCAACCTCAAATTCCTCAATTTTTTCATCAAAATCTATATGACATTTTTTATACTTTTTTCCGCTGCCACACCAGCAAGGATCATTTCTGCCAGGTTTTTCCATTTTACTAACTTCCTTTCATTTTTCCAATTCATAATCCTTGATAATTATACCACCAAACAAATTTTATTACAACATCTTTGTCGTATGCAAAAATCCAAAAGAAAAATCTTGTCAGAAAAAGTTTTGTAGTATATACTGAATAAGTAATATATAATCTCACACTCGGCATATTTTTATGCAGAGGTGTTTGTATGAATAAAAAAATCCCGACATTTTATGCTCTCTGCTTTTTACTGTTCGCGATATTCTGCATTATTATGGTATCTGTTTTTTTCAGACTTAATCCGACAAAATCTGTTATAACCGAAAACAAAACAGAGCCGATAATTGTAATTGACGCAGGTCACGGCGGCGAAGACGGGGGAGCAGTAAGCGAAAGCGGTGTGCTTGAAAAGGATATCAATCTTTCTCTTGCATTAAAGCTTCAAAAACTTCTGGAAAAGAAAAATTATAAAGTATATATGACAAGAAATGGGGACTATAATCTTGCGGATTCGAAAGAAAATGAGAAACGAAGTGATCTATCCAATCGAAAGCAGCTCATTTTTGAGAATGATCCTATGGCAGTGATCAGCATTCATCAGAATAGTTATCCAAGCAGTGATGTCCATGGAGCTCAGGTTTTCTATCCGCAAGGGTCTGAGAAATCAAAGCAGTTAGCGGATCATATCCAGTCTGCTTTGATCAAGGGGCTTGATCCGAACAATCACAGGGAAGCAAAGGCAAATGCTGAGTATTATCTGTTTCGGGATAATCCTTATCCGATCGTGATCGTGGAGTGTGGTTTTTTATCTAATCCTGAGGAATTGAAAGCTCTTCAGGATGATGGGTATCAGAAAAAAGCTGTTCAATGTATCTTAGATGGCATTGAAAGCTATCTAGCAGATATATAGTGATGAGAGTGTCAATAAGTATAAATTGCTTATTTGTGCAAGCACAAACGCAATTTATACTTT
>OKVH01001334.1_pt1 | contig 11735 bp, 9 predicted proteins | sample 1604791 | NCBI WGS metagenome assembly OKVH01 (sample SAMN01760919, study PRJEB22395) | human gut metagenome | reverse complement strand
TATGCATTTTATTAAAAAATTCGGAAATTTTCTGTGAAGATTCACAAATTGGTGGGATTGCCATAAGTCCCTTTACCGAAACACCGTCCAACTTGGCAATTTGACAAAGCAATTCTTCAAGCTGTTCGGGCATTACCCCTGACTTATTCTCTTCTCTGCCGATATTAACTTCAACAAGAACATCGCATTTCCTGTTGATTTTAAGCGCCTGTTTGGAAATTTCGCCGGCAAGCTTAATCGAATCAACAGACTGGATAAGATCGACTTTATCAATAATCTGTCTGACCTTATTTGTCTGCAAATGACCGATAAACTGAAGAGAACAGTTGTCAAGGTTATACTTATCATACTTTGACAAAAGCTCCTGAACTTTATTTTCACCTATGTGGTCAAGTCCAAGTGAAATTGCGTGGTTAATAACCTCAGGCTCAACCATTTTTGTTGCGGCAAGAAATGTGATATCTTCACGCTTTCTTCCGGATTTTTCAGCCGCCTCTGCAATCCTCTCATCAATGTATTTGTAATTATATTCAACATCAGTTAATAACTTTTCCGTCATATAAATCATCTCCCTCAAGAATTACCCGATCGTACAATTCAACCGTTGTGCCATTAACCAGTTCCTTGCTGTCCGGATCGGGATCGCATATTACATAATCATCATCAGCATACAGAATTGAAATCTGTCTGAATCTTACTTCACTTCCGTGAAGTACATAAACGCCCTGAACCTTAACCTGTTCAGTGTGTTTGTTGTCATTTTCGTCATAAGTTGTCTTTGTTACATAGTCATCATGAATAGCTTTTTTGCTGATTCTAAGTCCGGTGTAAGTTCCAAGACCGATTTCAATGGGTTCCTGTCTTGCCTGCGCAAGGTCAGGATTCATATAGTCACATTCAAGGATAAGGAGTGCGTCGCTGTTCTTCGTTTTCTGATATATTCTTTTGATAGCGGCAGGAATGCTTTCTGATGACGCATCGGAAAACAATACAGTTGCGGAACCGTCCCAAAGAGAAAGTCTTGTTGCCTCATCGGCAGTAACCTTGCAGGCTACATACCATTTCAGCCCACTGACAACCTTTCCCGCAACATTATCGGATACCTTAGTCTGTTTAACATTTTCGAGGTCAGAAACAGTCAAACGGTCAAGATTATTGTAATCAAGAGCATTTTCATAGCCGTCACAATGTGAGAGAAAGTAGCCTGCTTTCTCTGTAGTTATTGCACCTGTTGACTTTCCTGCTTTGCTTTCCAGAGTTGTTATTTCGCTCTGGAGCTCTGATATTCTGTCGTTAAAATTAGTTATCTTTCCGGTATAAATTTGTCGCTGATTTATTGAGTAAAGCAAATCATTTGTAACATCGTCAATATCAGACAAATTACCGTCGTTGACACTTTTTATATGTAAAATGATGTTATTATTTATATTGTTGTTTATGGTGTCAATACCGATATTTCCGGCGGTGCTTGTTTTCTGCAATGTCTGCAAATCGGTGAGCTGCTCTTGCAGGGCACTGATTTTTGACTGTGATGCCGCATCATCATCACTTGCATATGTCTTTGCAATCTCACCGCCTGCTTTTACTTCGTCACCGTCGTGTACAGTGTAGGAAAGCACTCCCGGGGTATTGTTCCTAATTATATTCTCATCTCGAATTATAAAACCGTTTGAATATATTTTATCGGACACGGTTGTCTGAACAGCATTTTCAGTCGGATACATTTTAAAGTTTGTGCTTATCAGCAAATATGCGGCATACACTACCGCAAGCACCGACAAAGCAATCATTAAAATGCGTCTGAATAGCAATTTATCCATAAAGTCAGCCTCTTTCAATTACAGCCTTTGCATAGCTGTATATTTCTTCAAATGAATTATATTCATCAATATAAATCCAGTTAATCTCTGTATCCCGCTTAAACCATGTAATTTGCCTTTTGGCATATCTGCGGGTTTCCATTTTCAATTTTTCAACACAATCATTTAAGCTTTTGCTGCCCTTAAAATAAGGAATAAGCTCCTTATAGCCTATCGCCTTTACCGATGTATAGCTCAATTCGGAGTTGATAACTCTTTGAGCCTCCTCAAGCAATCCTTCATCAAGCATAATATCGACACGCCTGTTAATTCTGTCATAAAGCACCTGCCTGTCACGACAGTTAAGTCCAAGCTTAACCGCAGAATACGGTGACGGAATATTATGCGATTCTTTAATTTGTTCCGTAATTGTTTTGCCTGTCGTTTTATAAAATTCAATAGCACGGATTATTCTTTTTATATTTCTTCCCCCACGAAGTCTTTGCGCCGATTCAGGGTCAAATTCAGAAAGCATATCAAGCAGCCTGTCAGTTCCGTCTTCTTCTCCGATTTTACGAAGCCTTAAGCAATACTCTTCATCTCGCTTATCATCGCTGAAAGAAATATTGTTCAAAAGAGAATCAACATAAAGTCCTGTGCCTCCTACAATAAACGGAAGCATTCCTCTTGAGTGAATATCGGCGATGCACTTCGACGCGTCGTTTACATACGAAGCAACAGAATATGTTTTGTCAGGCGGAAGAAAGCCCATCATATGATGAGGAACTCCGTCCATTTCAGCCTTTGTCGGTTTGGCTGTGGCAATCTGCATACCGCTGTAAATTTGCATTGAGTCGGCAGAAACTATTTCACCGTTAAAATGCTTTGCAAGTTCAACCGAAAGCTTTGTCTTGCCTGACGCGGTAGGTCCGACAATTGAAACAACCTTAATTGAATTTTCCAAAAAATCACACCCTGCCAAACTGTTTTTCAATTTCACCCTTTGTCAGCACAATGCAAATCGGTCTTCCGTGAGGGCAATACTTTATTTCGGGATGTTCCTCAAGGTGTTTTACAATTCCGATAAGCTCCTCGGGAGTGCTTTTGTTTCCTGCTTTAATAGCGGAACGGCACGCAACATTGCAGTAAAACCACTCCATTTTTTCAGTAAAAATATCATTTTTTCCCTGAGCTATATAATCTGCCATCTCAGTGATACAATCACTGATTTCAGCGGCAGGAATATACTGCGGCGAGCATCTGACAATAACTGTACTGTTGCCGAAATCTTCAACCTCAAAGCCGCAGTCAGCAAACATATTAAGATTGTTTATCGCCGCGTCATATTCGGTCTTACCGAGGCTGACAGCAACAGGAGAGAGCAAAATCTGCCTGTTATCGGCGGTTCGTTCTGATTTAAGCTTCTCGTAAATTATCCTTTCATGTGCCGCGTGCTTGTCTATTAAAATAATTTCTTTATTATTTTTTTCTGCAATAATGTATGTGCTAAAGGCCTCTCCGATATATCTTATACTTGTCCGGCTGTTGTTGACAAGTACAGGCTCTTTAGATTTTTCGATAGATTCCTCAGAAACAATTACATCAACCTCTTTAGGCTTACTGATTGAATTTTTCTCGGAGATTTTTTCTGTATTATCAGATTTCTCATATTTATCCAAAGCGAGATGAGATGTTTGGACAGTTTCAGATTTAACGGTTGGTTTAAAAGATTTTTCTTCTTTAGAATTGTTTATTGCCTGCCTGCTGAATATATTAAAGGGATTTGTTACATCGGCAACCTTAATATCATCAATTGATTCAGGCACAGATACAGCCGGCTTATTTTCACCTGTTTTTACATCATTAAATGCAACATCGGAAAAAGGATTAAAATCATCGGATTTTGCTTGAGAAGCGTCAGGTTCTGCAGCTTCGTTTTTTTGTTTTTCCGTTTTCTGAGGGACAAACCGCTTTGGTTCCTGAATAAGTTTTTGTTCGGAAGCATTTGAAACGGGTTTATTTAAAATTGCAGGTGCATTATTAAACGGATTAAACTTGTTCTGCACTTCATTGAAAGCGGTTTCCTTTTTAAACGATGCTTTCTTTCTGCTGTCATACTTCATAAGCGAAGATTTTACAGCATGATAAATTGCATCAAAAACAGGTCTTTCGTTTATAAATCTGACCTCAAGCTTTGACGGATGCACATTGACATCAATAATTTCACAAGGAAGGTTGATATTAAGAACGCATGACGGAAATTTTCCGACCATAATCGAACCCTTGAACGCCTCCTCAAGTGCAACCATAGCCGTTCTGGTTTTGATGTACCTTCCGTTAATGAAGAAATTTTGCATATTACGGTTAGGTCTTGAATGTTCGGGCTTTGAAATGTATCCGCAAACTCTTATTGCGCCAAGCTGATATTCAACAGGAATAAGACCGTTCGCAAAATCCTTGCCAAAAACCGAATATATTGCAGAAATAAGCTTTCCGTCGCCGAATGTGCGAAGAACCTGCTTACCGTCTTTAATATATGTAAATGCGATTTCGGGATGTGACAAAGCAGTTTTGTCGATTATATTTGAAACTGCGTTGCCCTCCGAAACATCCTTTTTCAAAAATTTTGCACGGGCAGGAATGTTGTAGAACAAATCTCTTATTACAAAGGTTGTTCCGACAGGACAGCCTGCGTCATCAAAGCTCTGTTCCTCGCCGCCGTCAATTTCGTATGAAGTTCCGATTTCTTCATTTACATTTCTTGTAATAAGCTGTAATCGTGACACAGCACAAATTGATGCAAGAGCCTCTCCTCTGAATCCGAGCGTAGAAATACTGTCAAGATCGGATTCAACCTTAACTTTACTGGTTGCGTGTCGCAAAAAGGCAACTTTGATGTCGTCACGGAAAATACCGCAGCCGTCATCGGCAACACGCATGAATGTTGTACCGCCGTTTTTTATCTCAACTGTAATATGCTTTGCACCTGCATCAATTGAGTTTTCAACAAGTTCCTTGATAACCGATGCCGGTCTTTCAACAACCTCGCCTGCCGCAATAAGCTCTGCGACATGCTTGTCAAGCACATTGATTACACCCATTTGTGTCACCTCCTAACATTAAATCATACCCTTAAGTTCATAAAGCAAGTTCATTGCTTCGATTGGAGTAAGAGTATTTATATCTGTATTTTTCAGCCTTTCAACCACAGGGCTTTCAGCCGCACCTATAAGTGAAAGCTGCATATTGTCTGAATTATCCTGCTTTTGAATACCGGCGTTCTCGTTTTTATATTTACCGTGTTCAAGGTCTTTTAAAATCTCTTTTGCTCTTGAAATTACAGACTGCGGAATGCCTGCAAGCTTTGCAACCTCGATTCCGTAGCTGTCATCTGCTCCGCCGGGAACAATTCTTCGCAGAAAGGTAATATCATCGCCACGCTTTTTAACGGCTATGTTATAGTTCTTTACACCGTCAAGAAGTTGTTCCATAACCGTGAGTTCGTGATAATGAGTTGCAAAAAGTGTTTTTGCGCCGAGTTTTTTCCTGTCGGCACAAAATTCAAGTACAGCTCTTGCAATGCTCATACCGTCAAAGGTCGAAGTACCTCTGCCGATTTCGTCAAGAATAAGCAAGCTTTTTGAGGTTGCATTTTTTATGATATTGGCAACCTCGCTCATTTCAACCATAAAGGTTGACTGTCCCGAAGCAAGATCATCGGAAGCACCTACACGGGTAAAAATGCTGTCAACAACTCCGATTTCGGCAGAAGACGCCGGAACAAAGCTGCCTATCTGCGCCATAAGAACAATAATGGCAATCTGGCGCATATATGTTGACTTACCTGCCATATTTGGGCCGGTAATAATTGCTACTCTGTCATTGGCAGAATCAAGGCTGACATCATTCGGAACAAACGGTGCATCCTTTAATAGAGCCTCAACAACAGGATGTCTTGAATCCTTAATTCTTATAGCAGTTGAAAGGTTTACATCAGGTCTTATGTATCTGTTGTCAGCCGCCACATTTGCAAGTGATGTAATGACATCAAGATTTGCAATTGCTTTTGCTGTATTTTGAATCCTTTCAAGGTTATCGGAAACAGCCTTCCTCACATCGTCAAAAAGATTATATTCAAGAGCAACGGATCTGTCTTTTGCACCGAGGATTCTGCCCTCTACATCTTTCAAATCCTGAGTAATATATCTTTCGCAATTGGTGAGGGTCTGCTTTCTTATGTATGTTTCGGGTACCATGGATTTATATGAATTTGATACTTCAATATAATATCCGAATACCCTGTTATAACCAACTTTAAGCTTAGGAATTCCCGTTATATCACGCTGTTCAGCCTCAATACGGGCAAGAATTCCCTTTGAGTCATTCATATCGCCTGTCACGGAATCAAGTTCTTCGTTATAGCCTCTCTTAATCATACCGCCTTCACGGACTGTAAAAGGAGGTTCTTCAACTATTGCAGAATCAATAAGAGAATGAATGTCCTCAAGCTTATCAATGCTTTTGTAAATATATTTCAAATAAACCGATTTGCAATCAACGAGTAAATCCGAAATCTGCGGAAGATTCTGAATTGCACCGCAGAGTGAACGCAAATCTCTTGCGTTTGCAGAGCCGTAAACAATTCTTGTCATAAGTCTTTCAATATCAAATATGCCCGAAAGAGCGTCCGTAATATCCATACGGAGCATATTATCGTTTACAAGCTCTTCAACCGCACTTTGGCGGTTATTGATTGAAGTTATGTTAAGCAAAGGATGTTCAAGCCATGAACGCATAAGGCGTTTGCCCATTGCGGTTTTTGTCTTGTCAAGCACCCACAAAAGCGAACCCTTCTTATCCTTTGTCAGCATTGTTTGTGTGAGCTCAAGATTACGCTGTGTGTTGTAATCAAGGCTCATATACTGATTTTCTTTATAGAACTCAATGTGATTTATTCTTTCAAGACCCGTTTTCTGGGTATCACGAAGATATGAAAGCAACGCACCCAAAACGCTTACAACAACAGGCTTGTCCGATACAGTTTTGTATTCATCCGCAAACTGTGATTTTACAACATCAGTACATACCGACTCGTCAAATTTTTCATCTTCGAGCATTTCAACTCCTGCCGAAAGTTTCGCTTTAATGAACTTAGGCAGATCTTTCAGCTTTACAATATCACCGCCGATGAGAATTTCACGGGGATTATAGCTTGTAAGCTGATTGGTAAGAACATTGTAGCTGTCATTACCTTTGATTTCCGTAGCGTATAATTCTCCTGTGGAAATATCGCAAAAACAAAGTCCTATAGCTTTATTTTTGGAAAACATACAGCAAATGTAGTTATTTTTGCTTTCATCAAGCATACTTGACTCCATTACCGTACCTGGAGTTATTACCCGAATGATATCACGCTTTACAAGACCTTTTGCCTTTGCGGGGTCTTCGGTCTGCTCACAAATTGCAACCTTATAGCCCTTTGCAACAAGTCTTGCAATGTAACCCTCACAGCTGTGAAACGGCACTCCGCACATGGGAGCACGCTCGGCCTGTCCGCAATCCCTTCCTGTAAGAGTAAGTTCAAGTTCCTTTGATGCAAGCTTTGCGTCATCGTAAAACATTTCGTAGAAATCTCCAAGTCGAAAGAACAAAATGCTGTCTTTGTTTTCTTCTTTTATTTTGAAATACTGCTGCATCATTGGAGATAACTCCGCCATTTGTTTCACTTCCTTAACAAAATTTAGAACCGTTTATCGAACCGTTTATCAGCCGCAGCCGCCGCAGGTAGCACAGCTTCCCGAGCAAGATGACTGGCTGTAATCAGCTGTTTCAGGGTCTGCACCCTCGGCAGACTGCTGAACAATTGCGAGAACTCTGTTTGCAACAACATCAAAGGCTGCCTTTGCATCATTGTAAGCAATCATATTCTCGTTTGACATAATCTGAGAATATGCCTCTCTCATCTCAGTATTAAGCTTAGAAAGCTTTTCCTGATCTCTTTCTTTTTTTGATGCCTCATTGTTGATTGACATTCTCTTAAGATTAAATTCACCGATAAGACGCTGAAGCTCCATATCTGCATCTGCATTCTTCTGAGCGTCCTGTAATTTTTTATATGATTCTTCTTCCTGAATGAGTTTTCCGAGTTCCCTTGCCTTCTCAATGATATCCATAGTTTTAACCTCCGATTATTTTACAAGCTCACCCTTTAATATCCAGTTGCGAGCCTTTGTTATTTTTACATTTTTGAATGTTCCGATACAGTCCTTTGATCCTTCAAGCTCAACAATTATGTTGCCGCTTGTACGGCCGCACAATTCACCGTTCTTATCGTTTTCACTTTCAATAAGCACCTTTTCTGTTTTGCCGACCATTGAAGAACAACGCTTTGCCGCAATTTCTTCCTGAACATCAAGAAGCTCACGGAACCACTTTGATTTTTCTTCTGCCGGAATAGGATCGTCCATTTTAGCCGCAGGAGTACCGACTCTCGGTGAGAAAATAAAAGTAAAAAGCGATGTGAACTCAACCTCACGGATGAGGGATAAAGTTTCTTTGAAATCTTCATATGTTTCGCCGGGAAAGCCTACAATAATATCACTCGTAAGTGAAAGACCGTCAATTTTTTCTTTTGCATAATTGATTATTTCAAGATACTTTTTGCGGTCATAATGACGGTTCATTGCCTTAAGCACTCTGTCCGAACCGCATTGGAACGGAAGATGAAGATGCTTGCTTATATGAGTACCCGACGCAATTGCATCAATAAGTTCCTTTGAACAATCCTTCGGGTGAGATGTCATAAAGCGAAGCCAGTAATCTCCGTCAATTGAATCGACCTCACGCAAAAGCTGTGAAAAGTTTACTTTCTCGGAAAGACCTTTTCCGTAGGAATTTACATTCTGACCGAGAAGGGTAATATCTTTATAACCCGACTCAATCATATTTTTAGCCTCAGAAACAATAATATTCTTTTCACGGCTGCGTTCTCTGCCTCTTACATAAGGCACAACGCAATATGTACAGAAGTTGTTGCAGCCGTACATAATCGGTAACCAACCCTTAAAAGTGCCGTCACGCTTAACAGGAAAGCCCTCATAAAGCAGGTTATCGTCATTACCTCTTTCAAACACTCTCTTTCCGTCAAGAAGAGCGTTATACATAAGCTCAGGAAAATGGTGCAATGAATGAGTACCAAACACAAGTCCCACAAAAGGAAAGCTCTTGTAAATTCTGTTTGCAATATGCTCCTGCTCCATCATACAACCGCACAAAGCAATGAGGATCTGGGGATGCTTGCGCTTAAGATTTTTTAACGCTCCGACATTGCCGAACACTCTGTCCTCGGCGTGTTCTCTTACGGCACAGGTATTAAAAAGTATGAAATCCGCATTGTCGGGTTCGTCTGCAAACTCAAATCCCGACTGTTCAAGCATACCTTTGATTTTTTCACTATCCGCCACATTCTGCTGGCAGCCGTATGTTCTGATATACGCAACAGGTCTTTTCCCTCTTTTGCGGATATCCATAATTTCAGCTATTAAATTCATATACTCCGATTGTTTTTCGGAAATTTTCTGACTGTCAGGCAAAGAAATGCCTCCTAACCCATTGTATTAACTGTTAGATTATAACACAAGATATACGGTTTTTCAATGTTTTTCACAGGTTTTTCAAAATTTACTTCTTATAAGTCTGAAACAGAGAACCGTATCCGGACGGTATATTACCGACTATTACGGATTGTGCAATTTCAAAATCGGTAGTAAATGTTATTTTGCCTGAATAATCAAGCGAGGTTGTCATTATTTTTGAGGTGAGCAAAAGCTTTATATGGTGGATTGTCTGATTTATTCCCGCTTGTTCAAATGTACTTATAACCTCCGAGGAAAAGCTTCCTGTAAGGTTAAAATTCACGGGAATGCAAGGTCCGACATTTGAGAGTATTGTAATATTCGTAAATGAACCGAGAGGTATTTCAATTTCATTGTCATATACCTTAGCTATTTCCTTCTGAACAGCTTTCGTGATGTCGGCTTTAATTCTGTTGATTTTGAATGAATCCGTTTCAATGGACTGCACATTTCCGTTTGTATCACAATTGATCTTTGCAATATCGCTGTAAGAATAATTAAGCTTGTCAAGTGTATTGTTCACTGCGTCACAGACAGAATTTACAGACAATATTTCAGCCTGAATCCTTATGTACTCCGGTCTGAAATCTGACAAATGCACTTCGCAGAAAACAGTAACACCGATAATCAGCAAAACAACGGTAAGAAGTATTTTCTTTAAAAGAACAAATTTTCTTTTACACCTTTTTCTGTACAACATAAAAACACCCCTCGTATATACTATACGAAGGGTGTTTGTTTTGTTAATTATTCTTCTGTGTCCGAACAACCGCCGCATGACGCACAATCGACATCACACTCGTCATCTTCCTCATCACTGAAGAGATTTGAAAAATCAAACTCGAGGTTTTCACCGCAGTTTGGACATTCGATTTCGCCTTCAAGAAGGACATCTTCGGAAACATTAAGCTTCTGACCGCATGAATCGCAAGTTACCTCATAAAAAGGATTCTCTTCATCATCAAAATCATAGTCATCATCGTCATCGTCATAATCTTCAATGTCATAGTCCTCGTCATCATAAACATCAGACTCAACATCAGCAAGATCCTGATCAATTTCGTCAACCTGAGCGCTTAACTCATCGTAAAGTTCTTCCATGTCAGATACTTCAAAAGCCATATCATCAAGAAGATCAACGATTGCGTTAATAACCTTCACTTCAGGCTTAGACTCATCAAGCTCAAGGCCGTCGCAAAGACCGCGAATGTAAGAAATTTTTTCAGTAAGATTCATAACAGATTCTCCTGCAGAGATTAAGCTCTGCCCATATATTCGCCTGTTCTTGTGTCAATCTGAATAACCTCGCCCTCGTCAATGAAGAGGGGAACCTTAATTTCAGCACCTGTTTCAAGAGTTGCAGGCTTTGTAGCGTTAGTTGCTGTGTCACCCTTAAAGCCGGGATCTGTCTTTGTAACCTTAAGTTCAACAAAGTTCGGAGGCTCAATACCGAATACATTGCCCTTGTAAGAAAGAACCTTGCACACCATATTTTCCTTAACAAACTTAAAGCTGTCGCCGAGAACGCTCTTGTTAATCGGGATCTGCTCCCATGTTTCTGTATCCATGAAGTAGTAAAGATCGCCGTCTGAATAGCTGTATTCCATATCCTTTCTGTCAATGAAAGCTGTGGGATACTTATCGTTCGGGTTGAAAGTTTTTTCAACTACTGCGCCTGTAATAACATTTCTGATTTTAGTTCTTACAAATGCAGCACCCTTACCTGGCTTTACATGCTGGAATTCAATGATTGATACAACCTGACCGTCCATTTCAAATGTAACGCCGTTTCTGAAATCACCTGCTGATATCATTAGTAATACCTCCTAATTATCTTTCATACGGAAATACGGTAATGTATGCCGTAATATAACAATTTACATTATACATAACAATGACAAAAAATGCAAGACTTTTATTACACAATAATGAGTTCTTTGGGGAGTGAAACAAAGTTTTTGTAACCTGTATCAGTCACACAAAGCATATCTTCAATGCGAACACCGAATTTACCCGGCAGATATATTCCCGGTTCATCGGTTATTATCATACCTTTTTTCAGCATTGTTTCACTTCTCGGAGATACAACGGGAGATTCGTGGATATCAAGTCCTACACCGTGACCGGTTGCATGACCGAAATATTTTCCGTAACCGTTTTCCGAGATTATATCCCTTGCAATTTTATCGACATCAGAACATTTTGCTCCGGGTTTTACGCTGTCAAGTACAGCAAGCTGAGCTTTTAATACGATGTCGTAAACCTTTTTCATTTCTTCATCAGCCAGATCGGAAGAGCGTCG
>OKVH01001329.1_pt1 | contig 11779 bp, 9 predicted proteins | sample 1604791 | NCBI WGS metagenome assembly OKVH01 (sample SAMN01760919, study PRJEB22395) | human gut metagenome | reverse complement strand
ACTTCTCGTAGCGACGAAAATCACAAATATAGATGATTTGATTCTCAGACTTCGTCTGTTTACTCACCCCGGCAAATTCCAATTTTTAATAGTAGAATTCCCATAAGGATGTTATAATACAAATGATATCTTTTAAGAAGGGACGGTGATATAATGGGTATCTTTTTAAACAGTACTGCACCATTTGAAGCATATAAGATAACAGCCCTGGATAAATACTTTGTAGATAAAACGATGTTAATAGAAGAATTGATTCCATCAATAGGAAGAGAACAAAGATTTTTGTGTATCACAAGACCCCGTCGATTCGGAAAGACCGTAATGGCAAATATGGTAGCGTCATATTTTGGCAAGGCAATAGATAGTAGTTTTGTATTTGAACATCTTGCGATAGCAAAAAGCCCGGTATATGAAGAATATATAAATAAATATGATGTTATCTATATTGATTTCAGCAGGCTTCCAGAGAATTGCCAAACTTATGAAGAATATATTAATAGAATCAAAACAGGAATAAAAGAAGATTTGCTTGAAGAATTTTCCGAATTAGAATTGAAAGAAGAAATGTCACTTTGGGATATCCTGGCAAAAATTTTTCAAAAAACAAATCGTAAATTTATGTTTATAATGGATGAATGGGATGCAATATTTCATATGCCATTTATTTCCCAAAAAGAAAGACAAGAATACCTGCTTTTTCTTAAAAACTTACTGAAAGATCAGGTATATGTAGAACTTGCTTATATGACCGGAATACTTCCAATAGCCAAATACTCTGCCGCTTCAGAGTTAAATATGTTTGTGGAATATAACATGGCAACAAGAGAACGGTTTAGCTCTTATTTTGGATTTTCAGAAGAGGAGGTAGATAAACTGTTTCAAATTTATAGTGAAACCACAATTCGACCACGAATTACAAGACATGATTTAAAAATCTGGTATGATGGATATTGTACGGCATCGGGTGAACAGCTTTATAATCCCCGTTCAATTATCTGTGCTTTATCAGATAACCAGCTAGGCAGTTACTGGACAGGTTCTGGTCCCTATAATGAAATATTTTATTATATCAAAGGGAATATTGATGAAGTCAGAGAAGACTTTATTCTTATGATTTCCGGCGAACATATAGAGGCGAAAGTACAAGAGTATGCGGCCACCGCAGAAGAATTAACAACAAAAAACCAGATATACTCTGCAATGGTCATATACGGGTTACTTACTTATGAAGATGGAGAAGTCTTTATTCCAAACAGAGAGCTGATGTACAAATATAATGAACTCCTTTTAACAAATGAAAGTTTGGGATATGTATATCGATTAGCAAAAGAATCTGAAAGAATGCTAAAGGCAACACTAGCTGGAGATACACAAACAATGGCAGAAATTTTGGAGTATGCTCATAATACAGAATCTCCTATTCTATCTTATAATAATGAAATAGAATTATCTGCCATAGTTAATCTTGTATATCTGGCAGCAAGAGACAAATACCGTGTTGAGAGAGAAGATAAATAAGCAAAAAAGCCCCCTCCTCTGCTTTCGCAAAGGAGGGGGCTGTCCGTTTTGCCTCTCTCTACTGGTTCTTGGTTTTTTAAGGCATATCTTTATCTCTTGTATACTACCACAGGGAACTCCCGTTGAAGTAGCTGGGTTAGAAGATTACTCTTCTGTCAGCTTAAATCCGGCAATTCTAGCAAGCTCGCGGATAGAATCTCTGGATACCTTCTTACCTCTGTATTCAATGAGGTCTTCACACTGTCCTGTAAAGATATCACTAGGGTTATACTTCTTAATGATGATCTTATCTTCTTCTGTGAAGATTTCTAAAGGCTCTCTCTCACCAATATCGAAACTTTTACGAAGTTCCATAGGTAATGTAATTCTTCCTAATGAATCAAGCTTTCTAACTATTCCTGTACTCTGCATAACGTACTCCTCTCTGGTGCTATAATATTCTCTCTTATGATGTGCACCCGTGCAATGTCCTCTGGGTTGATTGTAGTATATCATAAAGCAGCTAGTCTGTCAACCAAAAAATAGATAATCTTTTTTAAAATGTTAAATGTTTTAGAAACTGTTGTTTTGAAATTGTTATGACAGTTTGCCGTTTTATTTTCATTCTAGTATAAATATGGGAAGTTTTGTGCTTTCTTCTATAAAAAATTGTTATTTGATTCGGGTTGTCTCATTATCTCCCGTGTAAAATAGCAACTTTTTACTTTAATTTGAGTAAGTACTGTCCATAGTTGGTCATCTTGAGGCTCTCGCCAATCTCATAAACCTTATCTAAAGATACGAATCCTTCTTTCCATGCAAGTTCTTCTAAGCAGCCTACATAGCATCCTGACTTCTGAAGTGCCTTAACAATCTCGGCTGCCTCTAACATACTGTCTGCTGTTCCGGCATCCATCCATGTAAGTCCTCTGTCAAATGGAATTACCTTTAACTGGCCTCTGCTTAAATACTCTAAGTTAACATCTGTAATCTCGTACTCACCTCTTGCGGATGGTTTAAGATTCTTAGCAATGTCAATTACCTGATTATCATAGAAGTATAATCCTGGTATGATGTAATTAGACTTTGGATTCTTTGGCTTCTCTTCGATGGATACAGCCTGTCCGTTCTCATCAAATTCTACAACACCAAATGGTCTTGGGTCATCTACATAATAACCAAATACCTTTGCGCCGTGGTCATCCTTGATGGCTTCTTTCATGATCTCATCAAGATTATGGCACTGGAAAATGTTATCTCCTAATACGAGACATACAGAATCATCTCCAATGAAGTCTTCTCCAATGATAAGTGCATCTGCGATTCCCCGCGCAACTTTCTGTACTGCAAACTCGATATGAAGTCCTAATTCACTTCCATCTCCGAGAAGGTTCTGGAACTCTCTTTCTTCCCCTGGTGGAATAATTACAAGAATGTCCCTGATTCCTGCCTGAAGTAAAGTGGCAATTGGATAATAAATTAACGGTTTGTCATATACCGGTAATAACGGTTTACAAACTGGCTTTGTCATAGGGTACAGTCTCGTACCTCTTCCAGCCGCTAATACTATTCCTTTCATAAAAATAAGTCCTCCTTAGTAACTTTGAATCACTATGTTACTCATAATGTCTCAACTATGCTGTCAACATTCTTACATGATGCGTCTTTAGATTCATGCTTATTAATGCTTTTATTTTAACAAACTACCATGATTCCAATATTTTATATTATTTTCCATGAGCTGTCAAACTTTTTTTGCAATTTAGTTAAATATTTATATAGTTTGTCTTTATTTTCCTGCAAATGCGCTCTGTACTGCAGCCATCGACAGTATTTAGGAACGTTTCGCGGAATTTCTTAAGGTCTGCCTGTTCATTTGCCGATACAATATTCTGAAGCATGGCAGCAGATTCCTCGCATAATGCCTCAAAATCCGTGACAACGGGACCTGGTGTAAACTGCGAATAATCAAAGTAAAAGTCTCTGCTGTCCATGTATTCTTTCTCATCAAATGCGTAGAAAAGCATTGGTAATTCAAGGATCGCTGCCTCAAATACGCTGGAACTGTAGTCTGTGATAAGAAGGTTGCTGATCAGCATGAGGTCATTGATATGTTCTTCCCCGCTCAAATCAAGTACTCTGTCCTGCCATTGTGCATCCACAGTAAACTTTTGCTTTACAAATGGATGATTCTTTAAAATAAGTACCGTGTCTTCTGGCTGCCTTTCCATAAAGTGATTCACATCAAATGCTTCCAATGGATAATATGCATCTTTATTCCCATCTCCGCGGAATGTCGGTGCAAACAAGATTACCCTGTTCTCCTTTAATATAGGATATTTCCCGTAGAGTTCCTCGCGCTTTTTCTCCTCATAATCCCAGTCAAAAAGCAGATCTGTACGCGGTACTCCTAGCGCCTGTACCTTACTTCCTGAAATGCCAAATGCTTCTGCATAAATATCTCTCACCGTATCGCTGCTGACTGGTACGAGGTCATAATTCCTGTGATTCATCGATGTCTGAGGTGCACCGCCCTGTTTACCCATACGGGTAAGGCCAAACGTCTTAAAAGCTCCGCAGGCATGCCACAACTGCACAATCTTTGTCTCGCTGCGTTTCTGAATGCTATGAAGCTGCGGATAGAAATCTTCTAAAATGATAACTGCAGATGTAGCGCATTTGAACGCACAATCCCGAAGTTCCTTCTTGCGAAGCTGATCAACTGTCTTTGTATTGATAAATGTCGTAATCTCTACCTCGGGTTCATTCTCCTCAAACCACTTCTTCACAAGCATAAGATTCCCATTCTTCTCTGGCTCTCTCTCTGAAAGAAAAAGAATCTGATTCGGATTTACCTTATTCTTCGCTATATATTTGCGGTATCTGGCTGCAAAATAGTCAGTATTTTGCTGACGGGCACTATAATTATAACCACTAATTCTATATACGGTATCATTCGCCCGCTTCGCTGCCTTTATAAAATTCTTGTCTTCCTTAAAATAATCTCTGACCAGTAAAAATGGCAGTCCAAGAGAGCAAAGTCCAAACTTGAACAGATTCCTCTTGCGGACAATCTCCGCTCTGGCAAATAGTTCCTTTTGCACTGGAAATGGCTGGTCATCTAAGCAAATCTCTTCCGCTCCACACCAAAGCGTAAAAATAACATTCACCTTATGGCGTGGCGGACTGTAAAATACATATGGCAGCAATATCTCTGCATCTGCGCGAATCTGGTCACCAACTTCTCCTTCTTCTATTACTACTTCCATCGGAAAACGACGTTCTACCTGTCTCTGGGTAAATACAGCCTGCACGCGGATGCGCTTTCCCTGCATCTCGTCCGGCATCTTTGCGCGAAATCCAAGCTTCATCGTCTTCTGTGTTATATTAACTGTAATTCTGTAATTAATCTTTCTCATAATTCTTTGTCCATTATTTTAAATTATCACAACTTATTTGTTCATTAGCTTAGAGCGTGTTTGAAAAATCATTCCTACAACCTGCACGCCTCAATTTACAGATTATTTTTCCAAAGTTCCCTGCATATAGTTGTCCATCCAGCTTAAATCAATCTTTTTCTCCCACTGCCTTCTTGCGATATCCTGCTTCAGTGTGAGCGCCAGATTCTGTGACTTCTTCGCAGACTGACCCTGGCTCACTGTATCTGCAGCACTTCCTGCAAGTGCTGTACTTCCACTCTGGCTACCTGCTTTCTTATTACTCGCATCTGTGTTCACCACAATAACCTGGCTATTCTGGCTCACTGGCGAAAGTACAGAACTTCCCGCATTAGAAGTGCCTGCCAATGCGGTTCCTTTACCTGCTCCGATTGTATCTAAAAGGCTCTTACCAGTTGACATCTTAAGAATAGATACTACCTTTTTCATAGAAACATCTGCCTTCTCTTCCTGGAGTACTTCTGGAAGATCTCCCTTTACTTTCATGTAGGAAACATCAGCAAAATCTTCTGCCATATCTTCTTCTGTATAATCCTTAATCGCCTGTTTCTCCTGAAGCGCAGACTTACTCTCCTTATCATAGGACATAATCCAGAATGGACCGCCTGCACTGGCACCTTTTGACTGTGCGATTACATCTGACAGTCTGTACTTGTAAGCGGAACGCGCCCTGCTTCCGACATCGGCTACTGTTACGCAATCGTTCTTATCAATTGCTACCAGTACCATAAAATGCCCGCCTCGGGTAAAATATCCAGGCCCCATAAGGCACACTACTGGCTTGCCTTCTTTTAATGCCTTTTTAATCGCATTATAATCGGTTCCTGCTCCCTGACACTTCAGTCCATAAGCCGCTGCCATCGCAGGAATCATCTCATGTGCCGAACCTGCTCTTGAGTAAAAGCCATGCTGATAGCCCCAGATGGCTGTATCCAATGGAGTTACCCACTTACCTGTAAGAGATGTGATTACTACTGCCATGGAAGTCGGACCACATCCAGCCTTAGCGATACAGTAGCCATTCTGATTCCAGGCACTATCTGTCTGATTAAAATATACATATCCCGCAATGTATTCCTTATTATTCTTCATAGCCAGACGAGTATCATTATAAATCTTCGGGATAAATGTACTCGTTTTATCGCTTCCGTCCGGTGCGTCTTCCTCTGCTAACTGATCCGTAATCTTCTTAATCGCCTTTGTACGAATCTCTGCATCTTCTCTTGAGGAAATGTCCTTCTTCGCCTTCTTCTGAGTTGTTCCTTCTTCGTTACTATGAGAGGAATTTCCGGATGTATCTGATGTAGAAGAATCGGTATCTTCTGCCTGATCTGTATTACCAGATGTACCAGACGTATTCCTCTTCGTACCTTCTGTTGTATGTTCTGTCTGCGAATGCTCTTTATTACCGCTGCTTGTATCCCTTTCGGAAGAAGTCTGGCTCTCCTGACTTTCCGTTGCTGTCGTACTCTCTTCTTTCTTCTCTGTTGTCACTTCTGTCGTGCTCTCGCCTTCTTCAGAATTATCTCCTGCTATCTTGCTCTGCACAGCCTTCTCCTCTGCTGCATAAACACTTACAGGTTCTACCCCTGACTGAAAAAAGCATTCCGGACCTGTAAATGTCATGACTGCACTTAACCCCACTGCCAGTACTGCCCGTCCAAAGTTGTTCATTAATCCTAAACCTTCTTTCTTTTTGATGTAGATTTTTTCGTGACTTACTGATATAATAAATCAAATAACATATTTTTACAATAGTCTTTTGCATAGTTTTGCATATTTAAGAATTACTTCTGCATGATAGTAATTCCAGTCGCATTCTACTTATATTTTATTTGTATTTACTTGATACAAAGATTTTATAGATATTGGGACAATATTACATTTCAACTTGAAATGTAATTGGATAGCTGAATATTGACCAAATATTATTAAAGATTATTTTCCATTTTATTCTGTTTGAAGGAGGAGCATTTATAATGGATAAAAAGTTTAATTTTCAGGAATTACAGGCGATTGTTGCCACACTTCGCGGAGAGAATGGCTGTCCGTGGGATAAGTCACAGACGCATGAATCTCTTAAGTTATATACATTAGAAGAAGCCTACGAGGTGAATCAGGCAGTAACCGACCTCACTAAGACTGGTGACTGCGCTAATTTAAAAGAAGAACTTGGTGACCTTTTATTTCAGGTACTTTTGCAGTCCCAGGTTGCTGAAGATAATGGCGAATTTGCTATCGAAGATGTTATCGATGGCATCGCCCGCAAGATGATCCACCGTCACCCTCATGTATTTGCTGGCCGCCATTATGATAGTGTAGAACAGCAACAGGCCGACTGGGAGAAGTTAAAATCTCAGGAAGAAGGACATAAACAGACCTCTTTAAAAGAAGAGATAGCCCTTGTTCCAGAAAGTTTCCCTGCCCTCATCCGCGGCCAGAAGATTGCGAAAAAGGCTGCCGCCGCTGGAATGTTTTCCACGGAGGATGAAGATGTCTTTAAAGACCTGCTAACTTCTGTTGTGAATTTACAGCTCGGCACCGCTGGGGAAGATCCAGAGAAAAAATTCAGCAGTGATGAGGAATTGTCAGAGAAGCTGGGGGAAGTTCTCTTTGCATTATGTCGGTTCTGTGCGAAGTATAAGGTTTCAGGGGAAATGGCATTGCTAAAGAAGCTGGAGGAATTCTGATTGCCGCAGGCAGGGGGGAAACGCTCCTAACGGGAGAAGATACCCTTTTTTGAATGGCTCCAAAGCCATTTTCGCTCATACGAAGAATAATGCCTGCCCCGAGAAGATACCCTTTTTGAGTGGCTCCAAAGCCAGAAAAAAGCAGCTTAATTCATTAGCATTAGAAGGTGTTTAAATGCTAATGAATTAAGCTGCTTCTCCTGTCAGAGACACTCAAAAAATCTCATCTACTAAAATCGTGCAAAACTGGCTGTAATAATAGAGAAACTTATACATATCCTTTTCTCCCATTCGCTCTTTTACCCTCTCTAAGAGCTTACAGCATTTTTCAAATTCTTCGATGATAAGTTCTTTTCCAGTCTGGGTGAACTGTACCTTGACGTAGCGGTGATCTTCTTCGCTGCTTTTCATTTCCAGATATCCTTTACGCTCTAAATTATGGAGCATTCGGGATACAGCTGGCCTTGACAGCTTCATCGCATCCCCAATATCTGACGGAATGACAAATTCCTTTGCCAGTAACAGGTGGCGCAGGGTGAGTAACATTGTCAGTTCACCTGATGGAATGTTACACATTTGCTGAAACTGTACATTGGCCTTTCGCATTTGGATGATTAGTTGCTGGTAGTCCTCTAAAGTCACTTTTTGTTCTGCTGACGGCTCGCCTTCTGGCCAGTCAGAACTCCCTGTGTCTTTCGCTTTCATATTTTTGTTATTTTCCTCCCAAAAATAGCTTTATTTTAAAATTCTCTTTACTATTCCACGATAATTCTATCCTTCATTGGAACATATTCCTTATCCATAGCCACACTCTGGTATGCTGGACGGATAATCTTATCGCAGTTCATTAACTCTTCTAAACGGTGTGCGCTCCAGCCGACCATACGTGCCACGGCAAACATCGGGGTGAATAACTGGTCTGGCAGCCCTAAGATCCTATACATGAATCCGCTGTAAAAGTCGATATTGGCACTTACACCTTTATAGATACGGCGTTTTTCCTGAATGGTTTCGACGGCGAGTTTTTCTACTCTGTCATAGAACTCAAATTCTTCATCGTAACCTTTTTCCCTCGCGAGTTTGTCAAGGAATCCCTTGAAGATTCTCGCTCTTGGGTCAGAGATAGAATAAACGGCATGTCCCATTCCATAAATTAATCCGCTGTGATCAAAGGCTTCCTTATTGAGAAGCTTCAGCAAGTAATTTTTAATCTCGTCTTCGTCTTTCCAATCCTTCACTTCCTGCTTCATCTCATCAAACATATGAACAACTTTGATATTTGCTCCACCGTGTTTTGGCCCTTTGAGTGAGCCAAGAGATGCTGCCATAGCGGAGTAAGTATCTGTTCCAGAGGAAGTTACTACATGATTGGTAAATGTCGAGTTGTTACCACCGCCGTGATCCATGTGAAGTACGAGGGCAATATCTAAAACTCTTGCTTCAAGTGGTGTATACTTTTTATTTGGGCGAAGCATACGCAAAATATTCTCCGCCGTGGAAAGTTCCTGCTTCGGAGAATGAATGTAAAAACTCTTGCCTTCTACATAATGATTATATGCCTGATAACCATAAACTGCGAGTAACGGCACAGTACTTGTAAGCTGTAAGCACTGGCGCAGTACGTTCGGTATGGAAATGTCATCTGCCATATCGTCATAACCGTATAATGTCAGTACGCCTCGCTGCAGTGTATTCATCATGTCCTTACCTGGTGCTTTCATAATAACGTCTCGCACAAAGTTCGTCGGCAATGTACGATAACTTCCAAGAAGATTCTGGAATTCCTGTAATTCCTGCTTCTGTGGCAAACGTCCAAAAATAAGCAGATAGGCCACTTCTTCATAGCCAAATCTCTGCTCTGCTACAAATCCGTCTACTAAATCGTGAATGTCGTAGCCGCGATAGCGCAGCTCTCCATCGCAGGGAACCATCTTTCCATCAACTTCTTTGGAAGAGGTGATGGTGGAAATATCCGTAAGTCCTGCCAGCACGCCTTTACCGTTCACATCACGGAGACCTCGCAGTACATGGTACTGGTCATACAGGCCTGAAGGAATCTGTCCGTGTTCCATAGAAAGTGCAGCCAGATCCTGCAGTTCCTGTGTCATCATTGAGTATTCATTCATTCTATCACCTATTCTTTCCTGGTTAACAATGTTAGTTAGCTTTGTTAATTATTATATAGAAAAAAATTTGTTTTGTCAAATTCATCACAGATGAAGTATACTAGAGCGTGTTTGAAAAATACTTTCCCCATAAATTGGGACATACATATTACTGGAGTGATTTCTCAAACACTCTTTATTTAACTACAATTTATTCTGACAAGATTTTACCCTGTTTATAAGTAGTTTACGCAAAAACCGTGTCTCTTACCACCAAAATTTTATGTAATGTGTACAAGTTTTTTCTGTTTTAAAATATTTGACTGTGCTATACTATAAATAACTGTATATACGCTGAAGAATATATGCACTAAAACGTATATATATTACATATTATAATCGGGGATAGTATGCACTTTTCCCGATTTTAATGCAACTTATAATTATTTAAATAAAAATATTTTTTAGAAAGGAGCGTATCATTTATGCAAATACAACGTCTCGTAGATCTGGAGGACTACGAATTTGATACATTGCTCGTCACATACAATCATAAAAATCGTCTGAGTATCGAGCTTGGAAAAGTTAGCGAGATTTTTGAAAGTCTTCAGGCCGATGGTCTCGTTGGAGGAAGCAAGGTATACGGTCTCCGAGGAAAGGATTTTTCTTATCAGGGACAGCCTTATTATAACCTGATTTTCATTGGTATTCCTGAGAAGGCAACTCCGAGAAGATTTCAGTTACAGTTCGGTCAGGCTATGAAGGAAGCAAAGCGTTTCCACGGAAAGAACCTTCTTATGACCGCAATCGGAGAAGATGTTTCCTACTGGTTAAGTTCTGCTATGAAGGGACTTCTCCTCGCAGATTACTCTTTTGACAAATACATTTCTGATAAGCCAGAATCTCCAGAGCTGCATCTTGGAATTCTGACAGGAATTGATTCTGCATCCTTTAAAAAGGAAGAGCAGTACACAAGAATGATGGCAAAAGCCGTTACGACAGCCCGTGACCTGGTAAATGAACCAGCGAACGTGATGACTCCTGCAGCTCTCGCAGCTAAGGCAAAGGAAATCTGTGAAAAGAACAATATCAAATGCACAATTCTTGAAAAGCAGGATTGCGAAGCACTCGGCATGAATTCCTACCTGGCAGTTGCCCGTGGTTCTAAACAATCCGCTAAGTTTATCGTTATGGAATATAACGGCCGTGTTACAGACGATGAAAAGATTGCTTTAATTGGAAAAGGTCTTTGCTTTGACTCCGGCGGATATAATTTAAAGCCTGGCAATGCCATGAAAGGCATGCATGGTGACATGGGCGGCGCAGCCGCAGTTATCGCTGCTATGGGTGCAATCGCAGAGGCGAAACTTGGCATTAACGTAACCGCAGTTATTCCTGCCTGTGAAAATATGATTTCCGGCAAGGCAATGAAACCGGGCGATATCGTTAAGTCTATGAATGGCAAATACATCGAAGTTGTTAACACTGATGCTGAAGGCCGTATGGCACTTATTGATGCCATTACTTACGCAATCCGTGAATGTGGAGCTACAACATTAATTGACGTAGCAACTTTAACTGGAGCCTGTGTTGTTGCCCTCGGTGACCGCTACACTGGTGCTTTCAGTAACAGCGACGAACTTATGTCCAAGATTGTCCAGGCATCCATCCTTGCAGGAGAAAATATCTGGAGACTCCCAATGGGCGATGAAGAATATGATAATCTGAACGCATCTACTGTAGCAGATATCGCTAACTGTGGTAAAAAATGTGGTGCAACTGCCGCTGCAAGATTCTTAGGTGAATTCGTTGAGAAAAAACCTTGGGTACATCTTGATATTGCTGGAACATCGGAATCTGATGAAGATACTGAGATTTACTCTAAGGGTGGAACTGGTGCAGCAACAATGTTGCTGTATGAAGTAGTGAAATTGATGGAAAAACCATATAAGAGTTATTAAATCCTGATTTGCACAGCAAAGGAGACGCTTCCAAAGAGAGCCGATACCCTATATTTGTGACTTTAGTC
>OKVH01001322.1_pt1 | contig 11810 bp, 6 predicted proteins | sample 1604791 | NCBI WGS metagenome assembly OKVH01 (sample SAMN01760919, study PRJEB22395) | human gut metagenome | reverse complement strand
CGAGTACAAAGCCGCGACGCGATATTCCGTTCTTGATGTGATCGGCGATACCCATTAGGCGATCTCGGTGCGAGCGGCCTCGATAGCGCGTGTAAGCTGGTCGGCGCAGGAGGTCTTTTTCATACCGCAGGTATTACCGGCGAGAACCTCGATTACGCGATCGGCAGGAGCGCCCTCGACCAGCTTGGAGATAGCCTTGAGATTGCCGTCGCAGCCGCCGGTAAACTCAACGCCCATCACCTTGTTGCCGTCATCGGAAAGGTCAAGGTGAATATTGCGAGCACACACGCCCTGAGGCTTGTAATCAAACGAAATCATGCGATCCCCTCTCAGAATGTTATTCGAGACGACTATTATCCCCGTCTTTCCCTAAATGCAACGAGGCGCTTTGCCGGCAACACACATTACCAGCAAAGCGCCCTAAAAAGCTAACGTTATGCCCGAACCTACTCGAAGCTCAGCTGCTCCAGACGATCAAAGACTGTGTCGATACGAGTGAGGAAGTCCCACGGATCAAAGATCTCGTCGAGTTTCTCCTGGCTGACGGTGCAGCGCGGATCGGCCTCGAGACGCTCCTTAAAGGTGGGGCCGGAGACGCAATCCTGCACCTCGTGCCAAGTGGCCATAGCATTTTCCTGCACGATGGCATAAGCATCCTCGCGGGTGATGCCCGTGTCGACGAGGGCGAGCAGCACCTTGGAGGAGAAGATGAGGCCGCGTGTCTTGTTGAGGTTGGCCATCATGCGAGCGGGATACAGCTGCAGGCCGTCGATAACGCGGATGAGGCACTGGAACATGTGGTCGAGGGCGATGAAGCTGTCGGCCTGGGCGACGCGCTCGGCAGAGGAGTGCGAAATGTCACGCTCGTGCCACAGGGCGACGTTGTCGAAGGCAACCTGCGCGTTGGCCTTCACGACGCGCGACAGGCCGCAGACCTTCTCCATGGTGATGGGGTTGCGCTTGTGCGGCATGGCGGAGCTGCCCTTTTGACCCTTACGGAACGGTTCCTCGGCCTCGAGTGTATCGGTCTTCTGCAGATTGCGAACCTCGGTAGCGATGCGCTCACAGGTGGCCGCGGTGGTGGCAAGAACGCCGGCGAGGTAGGCGTGATGATCGCGGCTAATAACCTGCGTGGACAGCGGGTCGTGAACCAGGCCCAGGTGCTCGCAGACATATTCCTCGACAAACGGCTCGATGGAGCTGTACGTGCCGACAGCGCCCGAGATGGCACCAAAGGCAACGTTCTTGCGGGCATCCTCAAGACGGTCCAGATCGCGCTTGAGCTCCCAGGCCCAAGAGCCAAACTTCATGCCGAAGGTCATCGGCTCGGCATGGATGCCATGAGTACGGCCGGCGCAGAGCGTGTTGCGCTCCTCAAAGGCGCGACGCTTGCAGATCTCGCCGAGTTTTTTGACGTCCTCGATGATCAGGTCGCAGGCCTGGGTGAGCTGGTAGCACAGGGCCGTGTCGCCCAGATCGGAGCTGGTCATGCCATAGTGAACCCAGCGGCTGGGCTTGGGGTCGCCCTCGGGAACATCGGCATCGATGTACTCCTTCATGTTGGTCAGGAAGGCAATGACGTCGTGGCGCGTGACTTCCTCGATCTCATCGACCTTCGCCTTCTCAAAGTTGGCATGGTCGCGGATCCACTGGGCCTCGTCTGTGGAAATACCGATCTTGCCGAGCTCCGCCTGGGCCTCGCAGGCCAGAACCTCGATTTCCTGCCAAATGGCGTACTTGTTCTCGAGGGAGAAGATGTGTCCCATCTCCGGGCGGGTATAGCGATCGATCATAGCGGCTCCTTTTTGGTTATTGGCACGTTGGTCGTAACCTAACCATTGTACCGTGCGCAGGTGCAAGTATGGGCAGCAGGCATTAACCTAACATTTTGGAATTGGAGCGAGCAACGGGACGTCTGCGTATTTGCTTCGCAAATCCGCACCGGCTGCGGTCGATCCCCTCGGATTCAAGGTGACGATGGGGAAGACTTTGTTGAATTGGCCGTCCCGAGGTCTTCTGTGCTCCATGGAGCGGACAACGGGACGCCCGCGTATTTGCTTCGCAAATCCGCACCGGCTTCAGGCGCCTGTCGGCGCCTTCGCCTGCTCGCTACAAACGCTTCGCGTTTGCTTAACGCTCGCACCCTGGCGGGTTCGAGTCCCGGCGCTTGGTAGTAAAAAGCACGGCAACGTAACGCTGCCGTGCTTGTGCTTTTTACTGGAGCGGACAACGGGACTCGAACCCGCGAGTGTCAGCTTGGGAAGCTGATGCCTTACCACTTGGCGATGCCCGCATATGTGGGGGATAGTATAACGCCGTTGTCTTGTTCGATACAAGGGTGTCGATGCTTGTTTTAGCTGTGGAGAATCGTTTGAAAACCGCGCCAATTGTGGAGATGAGGACCTTTGTCTTTCTTTTCTTACCATCTTCTACCTGCACTTTTATCTGATTGTTGTATTTGAGCTCGATTTGTCAGAAATCGGGCAAGCTTTTGGTCAGGCTCCGGTACTTACCCGCATGAACCTCGGGGGTAGCCTCATCCTACGCGTCGCAACCTCCCCATGCGGCGCACGAGGGATAAGGAGCAGCCATGTCCAACGCACCCACGCACTCTGTCCACAGCGCAATCGCAACAGGTCCGCTGCTCCTGCTCCTCTTCCTGCTTTTCGGCTGCCTGACACCGGGAGCCGCATTTGCCGTCGATGGCTACGGTCAGCTCGGCTTCCGCACTATTAGCGATGATTGTGGGCCCTTCTTCATCGGCAAGTATGAAGCTCAAGACGCCTCGATTGCCTACTGCATGAACCAGGAGCGCCCCGGCCCCACCAAGCCGGGCGGCCCATGGCTCAACTTTGATCAAGGCTGGGTGTGGCTCGACGACGAGTTCGCGGCAATCGTTTGTCACGGATATCCTACCGCCACGTCGTTTGGCGGTTACCATCTTTCACCCGATCGCGCCCGCGCCGCAACCCAGCTTGCCGTATGGATGCTCAACGGCACTACCCATGTCGACGGTACTTACTCTTACACGACCGCTCAGGGCAAAACCAAGAGTGGGCACTTTACCGCTGACAATGAAGTCGTGGCGGCGGCGCGGTGGCTCCACGACAGCGCAAAATCAGGAAACATCAAAGCCGCTCCGCACCGCGCGCGACGCTATCTAGGAGCCGTATCGGGCGGCAGCAAACGTCAGGACATGCTCTATGTACTGCCGGCGGTCTCTGTTTCCTTCCAAAAGCAGTCTGCAAACGCTGCCATTACCAGCGGAAACAATACTTATCAGTTTGACGGGGCAACATTCGATATTTTTGAGAGCGCCAGCGGCGCGCGTGTCGGCACCATCCAGATGGACAGCAACGGTCGGGCGCAAGCAACTCTTCTGCCCAACACTGCATACTACCTAGTTGAAACGAAGGCGCCGGCCGGCTATGTCCCCCGTCGTGATCACATCGCCTTTACCACGGGAAATGACGGTGGGCAGCTCGCCATTGATGAACAGCCCGGCATCATCAACCTGCATATCGTAAAACTCGATGCCGCGACGAATGCCGGTCCCCAGGCGGGATCTTCACTCGCAGGAGCAGAGTTCACGTGTGTGTCACAATCAACCCCTGGATGGGCGCAAATCCTCACGACCGACGAAAGCGGTCAGGCCACCCTCGCCGATGTCCCCTTAGGAACCTTTACCATCTACGAATCAAAAGCCCCCGAGGGCTACCTGCCATCCAACGACAGCTGGACCTATACCGTTGGAGCCGACCAGCTCGGCGATTCAGGCGTGGTCGAGATCGAATCTCGCATTTCCGATATCCCCATTGCGTTTGACCTTGAGATTTCCAAATTCAAGGATTACGGCAATAGCGACCAATCCGGCCTGGAGCAACCGGCGGGTGGTGTTGTCTTTGAGGTTGTCAGCAACAGTTCTCAGCAGGTTGTTGGCACACTGGCCACAAACATCTATGGCTTTGCCTCCACCAAAGATCAGCCCGAAGCATGGTTCGGCACAGGCAAGCGACCCGCCGGTGTCCACGGAGCTGTCCCATACGACCGTGCCGGCTACACGATTCGCGAGGTTCCGGAAACCGTCCCCGAGGGTTTTAAACGTGCAGGGGAATGGACCGTCGGGGCCAATCAGATTTCCAACGGCGCCAAGCTTCAATATATCGTGGACAACCACGCGCTGTCGACGCATCTCCAGATTGTAAAACGCGATGCCCAAACAGGCGCTTCTGTTCCACTAGCCGGATTCACCTTCCAACTCCTAGACAGCAATCACGAACCTGTCTCACAAACTTGCTGGTATCCAGCACATAACGTAATGGACACCTTTACGACTGACGCGACCGGGACCGTCACACTGCCCGAATCGCTCGTGCCGGGCACCTATTATGTACGCGAGACCTCGGCCAAAGAGCCCTATCTTGTCGGCGAAGAGATCGAGGTAAACATACCCGCCGACATGAACCTAACGCCCGTTGCAGTCGCCTCGTATTATGACCACGCCGCGACCGGAAACATCAGGATCGTTAAAACCGATGCCATAGACGGCAGCAGCCTCGCGGGCGCCGTCTTTGAGATCCGCGCCTCGGGTGATATCGTGCGCCCCGACGGTAGCATTGCCGCGCTCGACGGTGAGACTGTCGCGACCGTCACGACGGATGAAACTGGAGAAGCACGCGCGGACAACCTCCCGCTGGGATCTGGCACCGCACGCTATGAGGTTGTCGAGACTCAAGCGCCGGCAGGCTTCTTACTCGATCGGACATCCCATATTGTCGACCTTACTTATGCCGACCAGAAAACACCCGTTGTAGAAGCACGGCTTAACGTATCCGACGATTACACCAAGGTTGATATCTCCAAGGTCGATGCAAGCGGTGAGCAGGAAGTGGAAGGCGCACAGCTCACCTTATATGGTCCCGATAAAACCGAAATAGACTCCTGGACCTCATCCGACAAGCCGCACCGCGTCGAACATCTTGCACCTGGCACCTACTCGTTGCGCGAAATGATGTCTCCGCGGACCTATGACCTTGCCGAGGAGATAACGTTTGAAATAAAAGATACGGGAGAAGTCCAATCCGTCGCGATGAAGGATGCGCCCATCGAGATCAAGGGGCAGGTCGACAAGCGTCAGGAACTTGTCCAACCTATCGAAAAGGGCCTGTTGGCTAACGGCGATGGTAAAAACCGCGCCACGACGCAAACCAATAGTGATGGGCTTTTCTCCTATACCATCGATGCTCGAAACGATTCCGCTACTTGGGTTGATGAGTTTACGATTACCGATGATCTTGAGTGCGCCAAAGACGGCACGGCGAGATTCATCTCAATCGAAACCCCCGTCGCCATCGGCGACCTCAACGGTCTGTGCAACGTGTGGTATCGCACGACGCCGTTGGACTCGACAGACGTCGATGAACCGGCGAACGCGACACTTGACGATGGGCACGAAAATCCTTGGCTTGAGTCCGACGAAGTAAAAGAGAGCCTTGGTGAGGACTGTCGCCTCGTCGATTACGACGGCTGGCGCCTCTGGAAGGCGGATGTCTCGACCGCGGAATCCACCACACTCGAGGCGGAAGAGCTCGACCTTGCATCCAATACCGTCGTAACGGGCATTCGAATTGAATACGGTGCGGTAGCTGCCGACTTTACGACTCGAAGCGATGCGGATTCTTGGACCCGCGATGATCTCAAAGATGAGCACGACGACCTTGACGATGCCAAAGCAATCCTTGGCACAGACGCTCGGGGCGCAGTCGTGCACATGCAGGCAACGTCGGCTTATACGCCCCAAACCGCACTCACCAACAGCGCGCGCGTCGATCTTTGCCGCAACGGCGGCAGCGATAAACTTGAGTCACATGACGAGGACCGTGTCATTCAACGCTGTACCCTACCGCAGGACCTACCGGCAACAGGATCAGCTCCCATCGCCGCTTGCATCACCGCGCTCCTGACCTCGGGTGCCGCAGCCCTATGGTTCGCTCGCCTTAGGTCGATCCCAAAGAACCGCTAGCACGATGAAAAAGCGGGCGAGCCAGTCCCCCGGCTCGCCCGCTTTCAATCATGTAAATCGCCGTATCTACTCTGCAGACGAAGATCCACCATCAACGATTGCCTGATCGGACTCAGGAATCCCATCGGCGCCCGTGCTCTGTTCTTGCTCCACCTCTTCGCTGATTGCGGAGGCGGGGGTCGAGCCCTTTGCACCCACGATGTAGGCAGCCCCAAATCCTAACGCAATGGCAATCAAGGTCAAAATCACGTAGACAGGCCAATGGCGCTTAATATACGAAAACACGTTGACTCCTTAGAGCTCCGTCTACGAACGGCGGATAACCTCGGTCACGACCTCGGATACCGTAGCAATGTTCGTCGGGTTGACATTGTGGGGCAGGTCGTCCTCGGTACGAGCGCAAGCCAGACGTGTGCCGTCCACACCGGCGATGGTGAGGGCTCGGCGGCTCGCCTCGAGCGCGGCGTAGGCATCGGTCTTGGCATAGGGCATCTCGAGCGCGCCACAATCGACATGGAACGACTTGCAGACCTTGCTGACCAGGTTCATGATGCGGCGATCGCCCTTGAGCAGTTGTTGTTCGCCCTCGACCGTCACAACCGAAAGCCTACCGGCGCCGACGGATTCAAGATTGATAAAGAATACGCCGCGGAGCTTATCGCGATGCGAAGCCAAGAAGGCCTTCATGCCGGCGCCATCACAATCCGAGGCACCCGTTGCCACAAACCAGATATCGTGACCGAGCAGCTCATCATCGCCCATAGAGGCGACAGCCAAGAGCATATCTTCGGAAGAAGCGCCATCGGAAGACGTAGCGCCGCCCTTCCAGCCATCGTTATCGTCCTCGAAGTTATCCCACGAACCGATACCGCGACCGGATTTCTTGGCATCGTAATCGTCTTCGACGCCCAGCCAGTCACTCATGCTGTCCTGCTCGTTTTTCTTTTTACGACCGAACAGGCCACCCAGGCCGCGCTTACGAGACTTGGGTGCCGCCGGGGCGGGAGCCGAAATGGTCTCGATCGGCTGCGCGCCCGACGCAACGGGCATAGGAGGCGCAACGGGTGCCGATGTGGGTTCGGGACCTTGGGCGGCAGCAAAGGGGTCGTTGACTTGGGCAGAGGGATCGGGAAGGTCGAACAGCGACGTGCGAGACGCAACGTTTGCCTGCTTCATAGACGGCAGCGACGGATCGGGGACTGAAGCCAGCGGAGACGAGGAAGGTGCAGGCGACGGTGCCGACGCCGGATCGGGAACATTCATCTGCGGACGCGGCGATGCCTGGGAGGAAATCTGGGCCATAAGGGAATCGACCGTTTCGTCCTGGGTGGGAGCGACATTGGCAACCGTGGCACCGGAACCACTCGGGGTCGGCATGGTGAAAATCTGCGTGGAATAAGGCCTCGACTCATCCGTCTCGGGAGTCTCGGAAACCGCAGGCACTTCCTCCTGCTCGACCTCGGTCGAATCACCCTGATCGGCTGCCGCGTATTGCTCTTCGTCAGAGTTGGCCTCGACGGACTCGTCCTCGGCAGCATCCTGAATTTCGGCAGCATCAATGGGCTCGTCATCGTCCACCGCGTCGCCCTGTTCATCGGAAATAGGAAGGGGCTCAGCAATCGCGGTGCCCTGCTTTTCAAACGTTATCGTGGAATCGAACTTCGCGGCATCAAACGACATGGTGCTATCGACGTGCTGCTGAGCCTCGAAAGACGTCGTCGCCTCAACAACATCCGCGGACGCCGGTTGCTGGGACTCAAAGGACGTTGTAGCTTCGGCGGCGTCGACGGGCACGGACTGCACAGCCTCGTTCTGCTCGAACTCTTGCGCCGCGAGCTCACGTGCCGCCTCGGCTGCCTGCTGCTGAGCGATAGCCTCCTGCTCGGCAGCCTCGCGTGCGGCAGCGCGCTTCTCCTCGAAATCGTCGACAAATTTCTTGCCCTTTGCAAGCGCACCCTTAAAGAAGTTGGAAGCGCTGGCGCCAATCGAAGAGAACGCGGATGCAATATCGGCATGGGGCGTTGCCGCGGGAATCTCGGCCGAGAAATCAGTATCGCTCTCGTAAGACACGCGCCTCGGCTGTTCAACGTAATCGTCGTCAGACTCGTCCGCAACGTCTTGCGCCGGCGCGGCGGGAGCCAAAATGTCCAGTCCTGCCGCGGGATCGATCGCGGACACCGCCTCGGACTCGGCAACGGCAGCGGTAACCGCGGCAGACTCATCATCCACGGTGACAACGGGGGCAGGCTCGGGCTCAAACGTCGGCTCCTCGCCCTCCTCGTAATCGAGCGTGCAGGACTCGGGAAGCATTCCGAGCGCACGGATGGCATCCGAACCAAAGCGGATGTTGCCGGCGGCGTTGCGATAGAGCTTGGGCTCGGCCGCGGCAGGCTCCTCCGCCGACTCGGCAGCGGAAACCTCGTCATTGAACTCTTCAGCCTGGACAGCCTGATTCTGATCCTCGGGCACGATGGCGCCAATCAGCGTCTCGTCGGCAGACGCACCCTCAAAGCCCTCGATCTGCTCGTCGAAAGCCTCACCCTGTTCGGGCTCGGTCTGAGTGTCGGGAGCAATCGGCTGACCGAACTCATCCTCGGCGTAGGTAGGCTCTTCGTACTCGATGGTGTTGCCGTAGTCGTTTTGCTGCTGGGCCGCGGCATACTCCGCCGCTGCACGCGCCATTTCCTCGGCACGACGCTTTTGCTCCCCAAAATAGGTATCGAACGGAACATCGTCGGGAAACTCGTTTTCGCCCTGGAAGGGAGCAACGTTGTCCATAACGCCGAGCATAGCGGCGACAGAAGACTTGTTGCACACCGCGCCGGACGTATAGGGAAGAATATGGCGGTTAGAGATGATGTTTGCCGCGTTGGCAAGCGCAACGAGGGAAGCGAGGATCGCGACAATCCACAGCAGAACCTTAAGCGCGCCGGGGAGCGGCAGGATGCGCAGGATGGCAACGGCAGCGGGGGCAACCGTGGCAAAGGGCAACAGCTTGGCGATGAGCGCACGATACGAAGCATAGGGCTCGCGGGCGAGCAGCTCAGCACGGGGAGAGTCGTAGTGTGCGACAACGACCACCGGGCGGTTGCGCGGAGACGCGAGCGGGCCCGAGGCCTTGTGGTAGGCGATGACATTTTGGCTCACGCCCGTCTTGCCCAGGCGCGAAACCACGGGATGCCCTGTGCGCTCGAGCACGTAGAGCACGGCATCGACAATGGCCAGCAAGGTGCCGACCAAGCCGATACCGCCGCCGATGCCCATCAGCAGGGCGCCGGCAAACGCAAGAATACCGGTAACGGCAAATGCCAACCTACTGGGCGCCGGGGCATTGAACTCCTGAACCTCGGGGTCAAAGCCGTGGTTGCGGAAGATCTGAGCGATATCCTCGGCAGCCAAGCGCTCTTCTTCGCTGCATGCCGGCGTAATGCCGGTGTTCTGCAGCAGGTGGTTAATATAGTTCTGGGTGTTCGCCATGTGCGCTCCACATCCATAATCCGACAAATAGGCCCAATGCATGCACATTAGAACCGTATATAGTCGAAAGTATACCCCGAGCGAGCGCAAACGACCGAATTCGGGCCATCTTAACGCCACGAGCGGACAAGGATATAGCCTAATCTCCATATCGGACTAAAATCATGGCAGCAAACTACCTTCTCATGCGAGGATTCTATGACGGCAAGCGACGCGACCGCGACAATTAAAAAGGGAAGTTCGGAGCCCAGTTTCGATAAAACGGCTCAGCGCATCCTCAATCTTTTCTTTGTGCTCAACAGCTCCCCCGAACCGCTGACGACCGAGCAGATCGTCTTGGATTCTGACCTGGGATATGGCTCGGGCAATATCGACTCGGATAAGCGCAAGTTTCGACGCGATCGTGACAAGCTGCTCGAACGCGGCATCTTAATCAAGGAGGTTCGCCCCACCGGCGCGCAGGAGACCGAGGAAAGCTCGTGGACAATCGACCGCGAGCACACGTTTGCGGCAGGCGGCCTCATTACCGCAGACGACGCCGATATCCTGCTCAACGCCATCGACCAGACACTAGCGGCCGGCTCATCCACTTTTGCCGCACCGCTTGCCGATATTCGCTCCAAGATTGCCTATCTCACCGGCAGGACGACGGTAGACGAGGCGCCGATCAGCCGCTCTCCCACCGTCGATGCGGTTTGGAGCGCCTTTGCCGAGCGTTGCGCGCTGCGATTTTTATATCAGAACGGACGCGGCGAGCAGAAAGAGCGTACCGTCCGCGTCTACGGCATGTTCGAGCGCGAGGGCGTGGCGTATTTCTGCGGCCTCGACAATGCCACCGACGACATCAGGACATTCCGCTGTGACCGTATCGTTCGCGCTTGGCGTCCTTCGAAGGCCTACGCCATCCCCGCGGACTTCAATCTCAACGACTATCTGTTCTTTGAATTCGATTTTGCCGACCGACCGCCCGTTGCAGCTACGTTCTCGTTCGCCCCTCAGACGCAGATCGATATGATCAACGGCCTCACGCGTGGGCGAGGTGAGCTCGCACACACCGATGCAGGATGGACCTGGACCGTTGACGTGCGCGACCTTGAAGCCGCCGCCTCATTTTGCATGGCCCACGCCATGGACGGCATGAGGCCCATGGCCCCCAAATCGCTCAAGCAGGCGTGGAACCACCTCATCGAAAGGACGGTGCACGAGCATGCCCGTGCGTAAACTCACCAGCGAGCAGAGGTTCTCGCGCGCCATCGACATTATGGAGGCCCTCTACGCCGCAGACGAGAGCGGCATGACACGAACCGAGATTTGCAGCCGCTTTGACATCACGGGGGCGTCGCTCGACGAGATTCTCGAGATCGTCTCGACGCTCGCGGACCGAGAATCGGGCGCGCGCATCATCTGCGAATGCCGCGGCGAGCGTGTGGTCCTCACCGGTGACGCCGGGCGTGTGCTACCGTTGCGCCTGAGTGCCGCCGAGGGCGCTGTGCTCAACCATGAACTTGAATCGTTGGGAATCGAGCCGCAGACGGCAGCTCGGATTCGACATGCCCTTCTACCCGAAGAGCTTGGCTATAACCAGCGCGTCTTTGACACCGTCAACCACGGATCGCACTGGCAGCAGCTGAGCTGCGCCATTCAGGACGGCGTTCGCTGCCGCATCTCGTATCGCTCGATGGACGATGCACGGCCACGCGAGCGTCTGGTCGACCCCTTGCGCATTACGGCAAACGGCGACCAAACATACCTGATTGCCTGGGACATCGCGGTCGATGAGCAGCGCACCTATCGCATGGATAAAATCGAGGGACTCGCCTTGACGGAAGACTCCGTCGTGCCTCACGCACCGGACGTCGCATCCCTCCACGACTCCCTTGCCCGGACGCAGCACAGCGCAAAGCTCCTGATGCCATTCGATATGGCGGAGCATCTGGACTGGGCCGGCATCACCCTAATCGAGCGCAGCGGGGCAGACACGGCAACGGTAACCGTGCATTACGGCTCCGAGCGTTGGCTGCTGAGCCAGATAATCGCAGCGGGCGGAGCCATCCGCATCTTGGATGACCCCACCCTGTCAAAGCGTCTGTGCGATATGGCAAAAACCCTCGTCTGTCCGCTTTAGCGTCGCCGCTCGTGGCGTGCACGCCACAGCTGCAGATAGTGCCCGATCTGCGCCGATTCGATGCGCTGGTAGGAGCTCGTGGGCAGCGACGTTAAGAACTTCTTTCCGTAGCCCTTCGTCACCAGGCGCGGGTCGGCCAGAATCAGCACGCCGCAATCGGTCGACGAGCGGATAAGGCGGCCGGCC
>OKVH01001319.1_pt1 | contig 11822 bp, 12 predicted proteins | sample 1604791 | NCBI WGS metagenome assembly OKVH01 (sample SAMN01760919, study PRJEB22395) | human gut metagenome | reverse complement strand
TAGTTTCAATAATGTACGGTATGTAATAGTCAAAGAGTTGACTAGCATTTAGATTCTTTGGTTCATCAGGAAAGAAAGAATAGAGTGACACAAGCTCCTCATCACCAGAAATAACACTTCTGCTAAAACAACCCGTTCCTTTATCAGTTTTCACCGGTGTATACTCACAGAATAGCAATCTAGAACTTAATAATCTTGAGAATCGGTAGACTAAAACCTCTGATAAACCTTCATAGCCGAACCGATCATATTTAATCCACCCCTTTTGATTTACTTCTTTACTCTGAAGTCCCTCATATTCTATCTTCATAACAATTCCAGTGACTCCTTAGCCTCCGTAAAAGAAATCATGTTGCATATATTTTTGTAAACATACATCCCAGCAGTCTCAGTTAGAATATATTTTGTCAGGTCATAAAGAAAAGATGCCGGAGCATCGGCTCGCCCTTGCAATTTATAATATCGGAACCCCATTTCATATATTTGATCCAAATGATTAATTGAAAAATTGCAGCACTGTTCATCCCCTTGCAGGTATGACAATAACTGTTTCTCTTTCATAAACATTCGGCAATGCTCTTTTGAAAAGGATGCTAATGTATTAAAAGCATCATCAGACTCGTTCATAGAGTATCTACACACTAGATTGTCGTGCATTCTTCTATAAGAACAATCTCTTATACAGTTCTCATTTACCATAATTTCAAAACTGTTTTTAGGAATAATACTTGACAACAAATCCAGACAAAACGAATCATCTGGATGGATAACGACACGAGAATAATCTTTAGCTGCCTGTTCGTAGTAAGTGGAATTCCGTTCTTCATAAGTATTCACGGATGCAAGAACGGACATAATCAATTCCAGATCAGGATATTTCTCCTCAATGTATTTAGCTAATGATGTAGAAGCAACAATCACTCCGCTATTCGGTATACATGAAATCAATCCAAGTAAATAGTTCGAAAACCCATCCGACAAATCATTTTCGGTGATATAATAGTTTGAAAAAGTAAGAAATAGCGGAATGTTTCGTTTGCGGTACTCCCGAACACATTCTTCAATATAGTTGTCAGCATGTCTGATAACCGTTCTTCCACTGTTCCATTTGCACGGCACGGATCCGTGTACTCCGGAAATAGGGAAAATATCACATTCGGAGAGAATGTCCCAAAACTTCAAAATAATAGAATCATGTGAAAACAATCCGGATATATTCCATTTAGCATCTGCATATCTCAACACATCCATACAAGTTACTCCATTAATACGCAGAACTAAAATATGTTTTCATCATTGCATTTTTTCCATCAGTTGCAATACACATCTCGGCGGGAGAGAATCCGTGTTCAAGTGCTAACTGCAGGACATTCAAGTTGTTTTCAGTCATCGCTTCTCCAAAAACAATTCGATGCAATTCAGATATAAATTCTCTGCGATTTTTTATTTCTTCATTTCCATCAGTAAAATAAAATTTGTAGACTTTTTTTCCGTCCATCCTATAGTTCACACCAAATATGGCAAGAATACCATCAACTTTAGAGAAGTGATCAACTAATCTTGGAAACAATGTCTGCATCCTTGGATCATCAATCCATTCAGTTAATGCTGATCCTGTATTTGTCGCTACATCAAATTCGTTGTGAGCGTAGATGTCATCGTATTTATCATACTGGTACATGTCATAATACAGTTTTATCTCGTCAAATCCACCTGTGCTGTTCCGATTAACACCAAATATGTACACAGGATGCTTTTTTGTCCCATTGTTGTTAATGATGATATCAGTAAGTTTTTGTGAGTGATCATATTGAGCGGTCAAACCACCTAATTCAAATACTGTTTTAACAAATGTTTCAACTTCAGGAATCGGCATTGCATTCAACCGTGCAGCAATCACATTCCTCGAAAATGACAAGGGTATAAAATGCTGCTCCAATAATGAAAATGAATTTTCAGTCAAGCAAAATACACTCGGATCAAATACTACTCTAGCCAAATTTCTAAGTGCATCAGGTGTATCTTTCTGGAACTTTTCACAAAGATCTTTCGTGAAAGCATCGGAGTAATCCGTCCTAGCTCCGATATAACATTTAATATTCGTCAGTTTGTTAGCAACAATATCAAATCCCACATTAACTCTGTTTGTTTTTGGATACAGAAGGAACTGCTTGAACACATCTTCTTTCTCAATTATGTTCTGTGGGATAATGCGTTGAACGTCCTCCATTAATTCCCAAATGAGTATCTGTGCACTTTTATTCATTTGCTATTCCTCCTGACAACAAATCCATGAATCCATAGCATCCACATGGAATTAATTCGCACTTGTGCACACAATTACGACACTGTGCTGTTTTGTTTTTCCCTCTGAACAACAAAAGCTGCTGTTCAAGATGCTCCATAGCATCCTCGTATGAATCATACTCAAATATATTATTTCCAGTAGCTATGGAAGCGGTAATATAACAGTGTTCAATTGTCAAATCCGGATTCACAACTAATTTAGTTCCACATTTTGCAGCCAGTAAATTCCGCGAATAAAAATACTGATAAATATCTTCATCAACAATACAAGGAGCAATAGGGCAATCAAAATCGATGCAAATTCCTTTCTTGCCAATTTCTTCATTAATGCTTCGCATATAATATAGGAAGTCATTAACATCCGATGCCGTCAGCCATGTATTAGTTTTGGATATCGTAGGATTTGCCTGTGAGACTCTTATAGTTTTTAGACCATACTTTTCACACAAAGAAACAATATCTGATATTTCAAACGGTGCATGATAAAATGTTCTGCCTGGTACAATGGTTATGCCCGATTCAACGGCATAATCCAAGTTGTTCAATAACGTTTCGTACTGAACCTTCGTGTAAAAACTCGGTTCATTTATATTTACCAGCAACTTAATCCTATCTTTTCTGATCAATTTGCTGAGGCAGTTTTTAACCATCAAATTACTGAATACCATGACATCAGCAAACTCAGTAATTGTATTAATAAACTGTATAATATTGCTGTACAGAAATGGTTCTCCACCAGTAATCTTGACACTCTCCAGTCTGTTGTCCTTGCAAAAACTCAAGAGCTTTTGCATATCTATATGCGACAGTTCGTTCTGAGTATCTTCGTACGCAAAACAATATGGACACCGGAGCATACAATTATTATTTACTTTTATGATTATATCTCTCATTTATACACCTTTTCCCAGAAGTCTTTGTACTAGTTCTGCTCCAGTACTGGTATCAAAGTTTAATTTAACTCCCAAAAAGTCTTCAACAGCTTTAATCGGAATTCCATCAATGAATTTACCACTTCCACCAATCATTTCGTTAGATAAATACAGCATTGTACCAAGCGGTTTACCACTCAACTGCTCCATAAGATTGGAAGCTGTGGTCAGCCCCGTAACTACAACATTTCCGCCAAAATAATTATTTATAATCTCATAACTATGAATTAGGATATTGGGAGCTTTCTTTTTGAACGCATCCAGTAATTCTTGAAGTATTGGGAAAAATGCTTTACCAGTTGCAATTGATATTTCACGAAAATCATCAACCTCGTCAGTTTGTTCAAGTTCAGTCAAGAAAGAATCACAAAACATGCGAACCATTCCAACGCCATTTCCCAACTGATGATAGAGTCCCTCATCATACATGTTTTCTTCTGGTACGGGTTTTCTCGCTAGGTAATAAAGCAAATCTGAACCTTGAGCAAACGATATTCCGTATTTGTCCATTGCTAGCTTCTGATATTTTTCGATGATCTGAACCGCTGTTCTTGCATCTTCCAAAGACAACGGTTTTACAATATCATTTTCCTTGCGAAATCTTGTCATTCCAACAGGTCCGATTGCAACGGACCTCATAACCGGAGCAAGTTCAAATAGATCTCTCAAAGTTTTATCCAGGTGATCCCCATCATTTATTCCATGGCAAAGTACTATCAATGCATTCATTTCAACTTTGGCATCATACAGGTACTTCATTTTTTCCATTGTGTTGTATGCGTGCGGATTTCGGAATATTTTTACACGTGTGTCAGGGTCTGTGGAATGAATCGAAATGTTAACAGGGGACAAGCCATACCTCACATATCTTTCCAATTCATCCATAGGCGTTTCAATTAGAGTACAGTAAGCTTCATACTTATTCCATGGAAAAAACGATTTTCGGCAATCATCTTCCTTTAAGGACAATCTTGGTTTTAGTTGAGGAGCAAGCTGTCCGACAAAACAAAACAGGCAGTTATTCTTACATCTTTTGTACTCGTCCATTAGATTTGACTCGAACACTAGACCTAGGTTTTGACCATGATTCTTGATAATCACACTTTTTTCTTCTCCTACAGAAAAATAATCAACCGTTATTATTTCCGAAAAACGCACGAAATGCTCATAATCAAAAACATCGTTTATCACATGTCCGTTAATTCTGACAATTTGATCTCCCACACGAAGCCCGCTCATGAAACCAATTCCAGTTCTATCTATATCAACTATAGGATGCGCTTTCATTCTTCGACATCTCCATCAAGTAATTCAAGTCTTGCAATCTCTGCATCTACCATTTCTTTACGCAATTCAGCAACTCTACAATGAAACGGAGAAATATGTTCCTCATCTTTAAACTCCAAAGCCGGGTTAGCAGTACACTGTTCGCAGTATGTAAACTTTTCGCAAGAGAGACATTCAAAATCAGGAGAGGCTTTCTTGTCATAGAACTCAGTCTTTAGATACTCCCAACCTTCATCAAAATTGCCCTTAAAAAGATCATATTGCTTATAAGACGCTGTAATACAGCCCTGCATCATACCTTCCGAAGTAATGAAAACAGCCTGATATGAAATCCAACACGGATACAAATAACCTGCTTTCTTTCGAGCAAAATCGTGAGCCTCAACATGATTCTTTTTCGCAGTATACTCCTGTTTAGCAAGAGCCATCCAGAAAGCGTGTCTGCCTTCGTCTTTGACATCAAATTCAAAAGCTCGCTCTGGAGATATTCTATAGTTAATCGGCTCTCCGCATCCATCACTGGTTGCTCTGATGTCAAAGCAGGTAATCATATTCACACCCAGTTCTTTTGCGAATGCTCGACATTTATACACATCATCAATATTCTGCTCCATTCCTATGAATTTCAATTCATACGGAATGCCAGATTTCTGCACTAAATCAAGGGCACGCATAAAATTCTTATAGCTACCCTTCACACCGGTAACCGCTTCATAAGTATCTTCTTCATATCCGTACATAGTAGTACTGAGCTGAGTGATTGGATACTCCGTAAAAAGTTGAATATGTTCTTCGGTAAGCATTGTAATATTGGATAAAACAGAAACCAGCAAGCCCTTTTTTCGAGCATAAATGTATAATTCTGCAAAATCCTTTCTACATAATACTTCACCGCCAGTATAAAAGATGCTTAAACAACCATGGTCAACCAGGATATCAATAACTTGCTTAACCTGTTCAGTGGTCATATCTGTATGATTTCGCTCATTTTGTGCATAGCAATGAATACATCTGAGGTTACATTTCGCTGTTAATTCAATACCAGCACTAAAAGGTGCCCTCACACCATCAAAAAAATCCAAACCAAATTCTTTTAGCATCATATTATGAACGCAGATATTCTCCGACATAATGTTTACCTCCCATTTGCTATAACATGTTTTCTTCTTTGTTGTTCAGAAGCGATGTAACTAGCAAACATCAGCACGCTTCCATCGTTCTTCATCGTTGCTTAATCTCGAACCACTACATTCATGCGCACAAGATTTGCAACAAAATCCTCAATTTGCCCATACTCATCAGACTCCTGTTGGAGGCTATATGCCTGTGCAACTCTAAGACATAATTCTGTCTCGGAAGTAGCCCCCTCTAACATTTGAATAACCACTCTTCCCGTATCATTCAGATAAATAGGATGATTCCCAATTTCAGTTTTCTTATAAGGGATAAGAATCGTTTTTCCGAACACATCCCTTACAACATATGCAGAATTAACTCTCACTTAGATTTTCCTCCATTTCAAAAAAGTATCCTTAAGCGAACCTTGTATATGGCTCTCATTAAACTCCAATTCAATAAGGACAGATAATCGGCTGTATTATTGCGCAAACAAAATTGATTAATCACCAAATCAGGCAAGAGCTGGATACTCTGCCCAATCTGGTGTTTCGTGATAAGAAAAATGGGATGGGCACTGCGAGTGCATGAACCCATCCCGCATGTTCTCGTGATCAGCGATACAAATTAGCCCTTGTAGCAGCAGCTATTCCAACCGTTGTCACACTTCTGACCGCCATAAGCGCGCTCTTCAGCCTTAGTGTCAAGGACGATCATCTTAGGTGCTTCGAACTTCATACAGTTTTCCTCCTTATCAGAATATTTATGGTACAAACTCTCCTGTTATTAGCAAGAAAGAAACCACCAAGATAATTGGGTATATAAGAACATGGATGGGGTATACTGCCAGCGTCCGTAAGTTCTACTTACATTCTTGACATTAAGCCAAGAAATCTGAGAATCAAATATATTAAATAGAATGCTCCAATAATATATCCCGCACCAATGCTCAATACGATTTTAACTGCAATGTTGATAGGCTCTTTTCTATCAAGCCATTCCGCAGAGTGTCCGAAAACTATTTTAAGCGAAAAGAAGTTTTTTTCCTCCAACAGTGTAGCATTGAAACCAGAATGCACTACACAGAATGGAAGAAAAAGGCTTCTTTTCCTTCATTAATTCCATCATTTTTTCAAATTCAAGTAGATTTTTTGCTCGTTCTAAATTATATCCCAGGCATAAGAGCGCAAATTCCCCTGTTACTTTTTTATTCCTCTTAGCAGGAAATAACTTCCTCCCATTGCCCTTTTTATTGTTCCAAATGGATGCTCTGACAGACACATTCTCTGGTTCATTTTTTCTCGGTCTGGTCTTAGAAAAAATTTTACCACCTTTCTTTTTTCATAATGATACTTTTCTTTTTCTATTGTATCTTCAGGAGCTTTTCCCTCTGCTTTCAGCCAATCTTTGCAGGGTTTTTGCAATTGGTCTTTGCTAAAACTGATCTCTTTAAACAGGCTTTTCCCTTTGTAACATTTGCTTCGGTTCTTACAGTGTTTGCAGGCATTTTTATTTGCGTAGCAGATAGATCCACTTTTTCTGATACTCTTCTGTCTCAGTATCTCTCCTGCCGGGCAGTATACCAGTTCCCGTTCAGGGTCCCTCACAAAGTATCCTTCCTTTGCCTTTTCTATCATTTCTTCCCTGCTTCCATATATATTTCTGGCTTCCGACTTTTCTTCTACTACTTTTCGGCGGACAGTCTCGACTCTCATGTCTTCTATTACTTTTTTATAAACTTCCGGTACCTGTCCGCTATGCAGGGCTTTCTTTATCTCTTCTGGGTTTTTGCTTGTAATATCGGTTTCGCCTTCTTCATAAGGCATTTCTATCTCATATCCGTCTTTTCCATCGGCAGTTATCACATGGGGAATGCTCCCTTTTTCAAGACATCCTGTCATATCTTTTGTATCTTCATATCCTCGGTCTGCAACTGCCTCTATCATCTCTTCTGGGGCAGTGTTTTTTATCTCTGCCACGGTGCTTTCTAAAAGACCGTGGTCAGTTACCTAGTTTGTCATCTGAAAACCACGGATCAGATGTGTATTGGAATCTACTGCGGTCTGAGGATTATGAGCAACAATAAAACCGTTTTTACTCTTCATTAACTTTGCGTCTGCATCGGTAAGTGACAGTTGAGAAACCCCCGTCTCCTCCATCAGTTTTTGATACCCTTCGTATCTGGCAAGCCGTTCCTGTGCTTCTTTTAACTTTTTCTCTACTAGTTCTCTTGTCAGATGTTGTGTATCGTCCGCATCCTCCTGTTCATCCATTTCGTTAAGTATCCTAAGGTATTCATCGGTATGTCCATTCAGCCATTTGATCCTGTCATCCAGTTTGTTTTTTGTAAAGTTATTATTCTTTGAATTATTGGCCTGGAACTTACTGCCATCTACAGAAACGAAGCCCCACTCCACCTCTCCAGCGATACAGCGGTTAAAGTCATAAAAGATATCCCTCATGCTGTCAATGTTGTTTTTCCTGAAGTCAGATATGGTACGGAAATCCGGTTCCACGCCATCTACCAACCATTTCACTTCAAGATTTACTTTACAGCTTTCCGCCAGTTTACGCGAAGAACGGATTCCTTTTCTGCTTCCATAAATATAGAGTTTATATAAACTTTTTGGGTTGTAAGCAGGACGTCCTTCTGACGCAGGTTCTTTTATTCCGTATTTTTTTAGATCAAGATAGTTCACAAATCTATCAATGATTCTTGCAATACTTTCGTCCTCTACAAGTGTATCCCATGAACAGCACATAAGCTGCTGACGGTTAAATCCAGAAATATATGGCATAACAGGTCACCTCGAAATTTTGATAGTATTAGTATACTATATTTTGATGACGGTTGCATGTATTCTGTATATGTTATTTGATTTTCTATCCTAGTTTTCGGACAGTCTCTCCAAGCGTCCAGTCAGAACTTTATACCCTGAATAAATGGCCCAAGCGGTATACGCAAGAATCAATAATGTTTCCACTGTTTCATCTCCTCGTTCTATTGTGATATGACTTTACAGCTTCAAATAAAAAGCCATCATCAAACATAGATTACTATTTTAGCAAGAACAAAAAGAAGAACAAGAAAAACTATCATTCCTACTAACAAGAATTTCAGCAAAATATTTACATCCCTATCTTTTTCACTTTGTGTTGAAATAGACAGGACTTTTTCTGGATTCAAATTGTTAACCATGACATAAAAATTATCGCCAACATGTATATCTTCATAATCTGATGAATACGGAACCTCTATATTAATTGTACGTCCTTCCAACACGTAACTTATTCTCAACTTATAGTCATACCACTTTCGATAACTCATAAGAATTGGCTCACGAGTCGTTTCATCTTCCTTAACATAAGAATCTAAATTGGAATGCATATATAGTCGTTCTTCATACCGGTCTTTCCAATAGTCGGGACAATGAATCCCAGAACCATCAAACAATCTTTCATCCATAATATCTTCCCGAAGCCGTGATTCAGTTTTGTAATCCCTAACATACCCAGATTGATGTGTACAACTTACCACATCTATGACTTTTGCACACAGTTCTCGGCTGATTATTTCTTTCATGACAGAACACCTTTATTTGTTTGATTTTGACAACAGACTTTTTCGCAGAGTATCAAACTCTGCGTTAGTCATATTCCCACGAATATTACCGTCTATTTTTTATAATATACACCATATATGTTTTTTTGTCAAAATGTAACATTTTTATACATCAATAAAATAATTACGGAGACTATGTTCTATGCACTATTTATTTCCATTTGCCGTCACCGTTATAGTCATACATGGAGGTAATCTCATGCCGAGAAAAGGCGAAAATATCTACAAACGAAAAGATGGCAGATGGGAAGGCAGATATGTTAAAGGCCGAGACGGCAAGAAGGCAATATACGGTTATGTATATTCAAAATCATACTCTGAGGTAAAGAAGCAGCTGATATTGAAAAGAGCGGAGTACGCCCTGGAAGAAAATAAGCCGTCAGCTTCTACGATGAAAGACGCACTATTTTCAGACCTGTCGGAGATGTGGCTTCGTTCCATTCAGACATCAGTAAAGGAATCGACCTAGATCAAATACAGGAATATTCTTAAATGCAGCGTTGTCCCACGACTTGGAAATACGAACTTGAGCGAAATTGATTATTCGGCAGTTTCTGCTCTCTGCAACGATTTAATGGAATCCGGTGGCAAGGACCAGTGCGGTCTTGCTGCCAAGACAGTAGCTGATGCGCTGTCTCTTATCAAAGCCGTTATCAAATATGCTTCCCGAATGAAATACATTACGGACCGAACCGTTCTGGATGTATCCGTGAAAGTAAAAAATGCACCTCTAAGGGTGCTTACTGTTCAAGAACAGCAGATTTTAATTTCGGAACTTATGGAAAAGTTGGATTTCACAGGATTAGGAGTCTATATCTGCCTGTTCACAGGAATAAGAGTCGGAGAACTGTGTACGCTGACTTGGGATGATATATCTTTAGAGAACAATATGATCCATATTCACAGGACAATGCAGCGGATACAGACACCGGACTGCGAAAAGAAAACTGCGATTCTGATTGCAGAGCCAAAGAGCCAGTGCTCCATCCGAGACATACCTATAGCCGGTACTCTGCGCGAAAAACTGATGCAGCAGACGGTAAAAGAGGGATATGTGCTGACTGGAAACAAAAATAAATATGTAGAGCCGCGTACCATGCAGAATCGCTTCAAAGCGATTGCAGAACGATGTGGTATCCGAGATGTCCATTTCCATACGCTCCGCCACACCTTTGCTACCAGATGCATCGAGGTAGGATTTGATGTAAAAAGCCTTAGTGAAATTCTGGGGCATGCTAATGTCAGCATCACGCTGAACCGCTACGTCCATCCGTCTATGGAGCTGAAGCAGAAGAATATGGATAAGCTTTCTGCATTTAGGAAAAGTGCCGTATTACCAAGGAAAATCAAGCATTTTACCGAGAGTTTGATACTCTGCGAAATTTTTTTAGCCGTCAAAACCCATCTGCACGTCCGTCTATAAGTCACTCTGAATGGACGTAAAGTCAAGTTATATCTGCATAATAAAAATCACCCGGAACTGACCAAAAAAGTCGGCTCCGGGTTTCGTTTTGTGTCCATATTTTCTTTACTCTTCCACTTTGGTATTAGAATATAAATAGTACAAAATAAACATGACCATTTTCAATAAATAGTATATGATAGTCATAGATCAAGGAGGAGAATGGTTATGGCAAAAGGTACAAAATATTCACAGGAGTTTAAAGAAGATGCAGTAAGGTATCGATTAGAGCATCCAGAGATGGCACTCCGTAAATGTGCTGAAAATCTCGGAATCAGTGAGTCGGCACTGAAGAATTGGATGAAATCAGCAAAGAATCATGAAGGAGCTGTTCCGACTCGTGGATCAGGCAATTATGCAAGTGATGAGGCAAAAGAAATTGCTCGTTTGCAACGTGAATTACGAGATACAAAGGATGCATTAGAAGTATTAAAAAAAGCAATCGGTATTCTGGGAAAATGACAAAAACTCTTTATGCTGCTACATCTGCGTATATAGACGAAATTAACAAGCTGCCTGTGAAACGTCAAGTTTCTGTCAGCGGAATACTGAAAAAATTAGACGTTTCACGATCTGGTTATAATGCATGGAAGAAGTGGGTTCCTTCGGACACGTCTATTCGTCGAACCGTTTTAAAAGAGAGAATCCAAAAGATTTATGATGAATCCAAACAGAATTATGGTGCTCCGAAAATCACCAGGAAGTTACGTGAATCAGGAGAAATCATTTCTGAGCGAACAGTTGGTAAATATATGAAACAACTGGGTATTAAAGCCCAGTGGATCAAACCATGGACAATCACCACAAAAGATTCTGACTTCAGTAGTAAATTACAAAATATCCTTGATGAGCAATTCAATCCAGAACGTCCGAACGCCGTTTGGTGTTCTGATATTACCTATATTTGGACAATAGACGGATTTGTCTATTTGACCAGCATTATGGATTTATATTCCAGGAAAATCATTGCGTGGACACTTTCAAAAAGTTTGGAAGTATCCTGCGTGATTGAAACTATAAATAAAGCAAAAGCAAGACGCAACATTGAAGAGCCTTTAATTTTGCATTCAGACCGTGGCAGCCAATATGTATCCAA
>OKVH01001317.1_pt1 | contig 11824 bp, 9 predicted proteins | sample 1604791 | NCBI WGS metagenome assembly OKVH01 (sample SAMN01760919, study PRJEB22395) | human gut metagenome | reverse complement strand
AAATCGGATAGTATTTCCATAGAGGGGATGGCGATACAAGGCCGTCAGCTGCCGGTAATAATTCAAGATGGAATTTGGATCCTTTTCCTGATCTTCCACATTGATGGCAACATCTGGTTTGGGACTGATCAACCAAGCTGACCCATCGCTAAAGCCCAGACCTGGCTCTGCTGACCATTGCATGGGTGTCCGTGCATTGTCCCGGCTGTATTTGGCAATCGCAGCTAATGCTTCTTCCTCACTCAAACCAGCTTCTTTAGCCACATGGTAGCCATTGATGGTCGCGATATCATCAAAGTCCTCAACTGATTCAAAGATTTGGTTTTCCATCCCAATTTCTTGGCCTTGATAGATAAACGGAATTCCCTTGCGCAAAACCTGAATGGTCCCCAGGGCTTTTTTACTGGTATCGTTTACTGGACCTTCCACAATATAATGGGACACCCCACGAGGCTCATCGTGGTTTTCAATGATCGTCGAGAGAACCCCAATGCTATCCGCGCGCTCATGCGCTTGGAAAATACTTTCCTTGAGTTCATCTGCTGTTGGAAGACTATGGTCAAACCAGCCCTTTCCTTCCTGCCCTAAGCAGGTTTGTTTGAAATCAAAGATCGATGAGAAAACGCCATCTTTTCCAATGAAGAAATGCAACTCTTCGTCGGTTTCATTGAACACTTCCCCTACTGTGAAGGCATTGTACTTGGCGAAGGTTCGCTCATTTAACTCATGCAAGAAAGGTTCAATCGATTGGGCATTCACTAGAGACTCCAGTACTGGGACCAAGCCATTTTCGCGATCAGACGGAAGCGAACGCCATTCTAGATCTTTTTTGATATTGATAATAGCATCGATCCTAAAGCCCGCAATTCCCTTGTCCAACCACCAGTTGATCATCTTGTAAATTTCTTCGCGCAAGACAGGATTTTGCCAATTAAGGTCTGGCTGATCCTTGTGATAAGAATGGAGATAGTATTTGTTGGTGCCAGGAACTGGTTCCCAGACACTGCCTCCAAAGTAACTTTCCCAGTTGTTGGGTTCCTTGTCACTTTCGATGAAATAAAAGTAATCTGCATAAGGGCCATCTGGATCTGATAGAGCCTTTTGGAACCACTCGTGATGACTGGAGCAATGATTGACCACCAAGTCCATAATAATGGAAATGCCTCGCTTCTTACCTTCAGCAATTAGCTCCTCCATATCTTCCATAGTTCCAAAAATAGGATCAATGGCATAATAGTCAGAAATATCATAGCCCTGGTCAATGAAAGGACTCTTATAAATAGGAGATAACCAGAGAATATCAATTCCTAATTTTTGAAGGTAATCGAGTTTCTCCGTGATTCCTTTCAAATCCCCAACGCCATCACCATTGCTATCCTTAAAGCTTTTTGGGTAGATCTGATAAGCGACCTTCCCCTTCCACCAGTCTTTTTCCATGTTTTGTCTCCTTAAAATGAAAGAGATCGGGACAAATCGTCTTGGTCTCTATAGTGTCAGTAGGTATTAGTATACTGTTTTTTCAGTTTCTTTGTCGAAGAAGTGAGCTTTGTTCAAGTCAAATCCAAGTTCGATGGTTTCACCAGTTCCAAGGTAGTCACGTGCATCTACTTTAGCGATGAATTCGTTGTCACCAACTTGGCAGTACAAGTGAGATTCTGAACCAAGCAACTCAGATACAGAGATGGTTGCTTTCACGACTGATTCTGGGAATGTTTCAAGGAAAGCAGCTTCTGTATTCACGTCTTCTGGACGGATACCAAAGATCAATTCTTTACCATCATAGCCTTTTTCTTTCAAGACTTTCAAAGCACCTTCTGGAACTTTCAAGTTCAATCCATTGGCAACGATGTGTCCACCTTCCAATTTCACGTTAATGAAGTTCATGGCAGGGCTTCCGATGAATCCAGCTACGAATTTATTCACAGGGTTCTTATACACTTCTTGCGGAGTACCGATTTGTTCTACACGTCCGATAGTACCTGTACCAGCTGGGTTTTTAGTAGCAGACATGATAACGATACGGTCAGCAAGTGTCATCGCTTCTGTTTGGTCGTGAGTTACGTAGATTGTTGTAGCTCCGATACGACGGTGGATTTTCGCAATTTCAGCACGCATCGATACACGAAGTTTCGCATCCAAGTTTGACAAAGGTTCGTCCATCAAGAATACTTTTGCATCACGTACAATGGCACGTCCCATAGCCACACGTTGACGTTGACCACCAGAAAGGTCAGCTGGTTTACGATCCAAGAATTCTTTCAAGCCAAGGATTTCAGCTGCTTCTTGTACACGTTTGTCGATATCTTCCTTGCTGTATTTACGCAATTTCAAACCAAATGCCATGTTATCGTACACAGTCATGTGTGGGTAAAGAGCGTAGTTTTGGAATACCATGGCAATATCACGGTCTTTAGGTGCCACGTTATTTACAACAGTGCCATCGATTGAACATTCACCTTCTGTGATGTCTTCAAGACCAGCGATCATACGAAGAGTCGTTGATTTACCACATCCTGAAGGACCTACGAAAACGATAAATTCTTTGTCTTTGATGTCCAAGTTGAAGTCTTCAACTGAGTAATGTTCGCTATTTGGATATTTTTTATAAATGTGACTAAGATTCAATTCTACCATGATGGTACTCCTTTGATTTTTATAGTTCTATTGTAAATGAAAACGTTTTACAAATCTATGGCAAGTCTCACAAAAAAGAAAAAGAGTTTTGTGCAAGTTGCACAAAACTCTGGATTGATTCCGTTTAAATCACATCTTGTAAGACCAAATGATAGCACAGGGCTAGATCTGTCAGATTTTTCAACTGAAGACCCGTCAACTCCTCCCACTTGTCAATCTTGTATTGGAGCGAATTGCGGTGGAGATAGAGTTGTTGGGCGGCCTTGGTTACGACTGCCCCATTGTCCCAAAGAGCAACAATGATGTCTTGCAATTGATCTTGACTTTCAATCAACTGATGCAAGCGTTCTTTGATTGGGGTGAGATCCAGATCTGCCTGCTCGATTCCCCACAGATAGAGTTGAGAAAAGCGATAGACACCTTGATGGCCTTCTCGAAACCAAGCTCGAAAGACCTCCTGTTCTGCTCGGATGACAGGAGACACTTTCCCGTCTTTAGACTCGGTCCATACTTGCCCGACCAAGATAGATAAACGAATATTGAAGTCATACTCCATGGCAGAGACGGTATCTTTTAAGATATCGGCCACAGGCAAAGACTGGTCTTGGTCCAGAATGAGCACATAGTCCTGCCCACTCAGTTGCAAGGTTGCTCGGAAATTGGGTAAGAGTGTCTGCATCATCTCTAACCAAGAAGCTATCCCTTCTGCTGTCGAGTGCGAGAGGTGGCAATAGACGAGCTGCATTTTTTTGATGACTTGAGGGGCTTCTCCCTTTCCATCGATCAGGTATTGGTACCAAGGATTGGGGGCAAGCTCTTCTTCACCGCCCAGCCAGGAAATCAATTGTTTTTCTCGCTCGGTTAGCTCTTCTTCCTTCAGCAGCAGCCATTGATGAGCCTGAAGGGGAATGGCTACATAACCAGCTGGTGGATTGGCTTGATCCGTCACCTCTGCATGAGGAAACCACTCTCTGATATTTTTCACTGCTTTCTTCCTTCTTCTACTTGCTGGATACACCAGTCAATCAGCTCTTCTAGACGAGAGAGTTCCCCCGTCATATGGAGATAGCCCATGACAGCCTCAAAGCCCGTCGACATCCGATAGGTCACGACATCCGCATTTTTGGCCTTGGTATGGCTATTGGTATTGCGACCGCGCTTGTATATCTCCAACTCTTTTTCCGTCAGAATTTCTTGCTCCAACATGCTTTCAATCAAGCTAGCCTGAGCTCTAGCAGAGACATAGCGGGTGGCAGCCTGGTGAAGCTTATTGGGCTTGGTCATCCCTTGAAAAATCAGGTGTCTGCGAATATACATGGAATAGACCGCATCTCCCTCAAAGGCAAGGGCAATCCCATTGATTAGATTGACATCAATCACGTGTCCACCTTACACCTTCTTTTGTATCCAAGAGCTTGATTCCTTGTGCAGCCAATTCATCGCGAATGGCATCTGCTCGCGCAAAATCTTTCTTAGCCCGCGCTTCCTGACGTTCAGCGATCAAGGCTTCAATATCTGCATCCAAGACTTCTTCGACAAAGACCACTCCAAAGACTTCTAACATCTTGGTCAAGGCATCTTTGACGTCTTGATTGTAGTGACCTGAATTGATCCATTTAGCCAATTCAAAGACGACGGTAATCCCGTTTGCCGCATTGATATCTTCATCCATAGCCGCGATAAACTTGTCCACAAAGCCTTGTAAGTCTGCTGAATCCACTTCTCCTGTGAACGGTTGCTCATAGGTGTTTTTCAAATACTTGAGGTTGGTCTCCGCATCGCGAACCGCTTTTTCTGTGAAGTTAATGGGCTTGCGGTAGTGCTGGGTCGCAAAGAAGAAGCGAAGCACTTGGCCGTCGATCGTCTTCAATGCATCATGCACGGTGATAAAGTTGCCTAAGGACTTGGACATCTTGACATTATCAATATTGACAAAGCCATTGTGCATCCAGTAATTGGCAAAAGTTTTTCCGGTCTTAGCTTCTGATTGAGCGATTTCATTGGTATGGTGTGGGAACTCAAGGTCGGCTCCACCACCGTGGATATCAATGGTATCGCCTAAAATCCCCGTTGACATGACCGAACACTCGATGTGCCAGCCAGGACGACCAGGTCCCCAAGGGCTGTCCCAGGAAATCTCTCCTGGTTTGGCAGCTTTCCAAAGGGCAAAGTCAACTGGATTTTCCTTGCGGGCTGTTTCCTCATCTGTCCGACCAGAAGCGCCTAGCTCCAAGTCTTCTAGAGTTTTGTTGGCTAATTTTGCATAGTTGTGGGATTTTTCCACACGGAAATAAACATCGCCTTGGCTCTCATAGGCATAGCCTTTTTCGATCAAGTCAGCGACAAAACGAATGATGTCATCCATAAACTCAACCACACGAGGGTGGCGAGTTGCAGGTTTCACGCCAAGAGCCGTCACATCCTCACGGAAGGCCGCAATGTACTTGTCTGCCACTTCCTGAGGTGTGATGCCTTCTTCTTTGGCACGGTTGATGATCTTATCATCCACATCTGTAAAGTTGGAAATGTAGGCAACTTCGTAGCCACGATACTCAAAGTAGCGACGAATCGTGTCAAAGGCCACTGTTGAGCGGGCATTCCCTACGTGGATATAGTTGTAAACCGTTGGCCCACAAACATACATGCGGACCTTTCCTTCCTCGATGGGGATAAATTCTCGCAAATCACGAGACATAGTATCATAAATTTTTAACACGCTTCATTTCCTTTCTGTTTCTACTCTTTTGGCTTCAAGTAAACCACCTGAGTCTGTTTGATAAAGCCAATCTTTTCATACAAGCGTTTGGCACCTACATTGCTATCTTCCACTGCAATCTGAAATTCCTTATCATTTTGCTCAATGAGTTGGTTGACGAGGGATTTTGCTAGATAGCTTCCGTAACCTTGCCCACGATAGACTTCAGCAATCGCAAGTCCATAAAGGTAATTGCATTTTCCAGATACATCGACCGTACAAACGCCAATCACTTGACCTTCTTTGAGTAATATGTACAGCAGACTATCAGGATCCTTCAAGGCCTCAGAAATGTATCTGTGGCTCACTTCCGGTGCTTCCACTTCATCTGAAAAGGTTTGGTGGTGGAGCTGGGCAATGGTTTCAAGATAAGAAGGTTCTGCCAAGAGCACATCGACATCCGAACGGGAATCTAATGCATAAGCGGTTCGATCACGTCCTAACCAGGTTTCTGTTTCGTCATCCTCAACCAGTCCCCAATTGCTGGCAAAATCAGGATGATTCTCTAGAAAAATACGCTCTGTCTGAAAAGTCACAGACTCAATTGGATAAGATGCCGTTTCTTTCTCAAAACTTCCATACAAAGCACGCGCAATTCCCTGTCGACGATGATTGGGGTGGACCAGGATCGCCACATCCACATCTTGATCATCCGCATAGACGGTTAATAGGCCAACAAGTTCACCTTTTTCATAATAAAGGAAAAAGGCCAGCATATCGGGGTCAAAATTGAGCATATTGGAGAGATAAGGATCCCGAAACGTTCCGTCATACTTCTGACAGATGGCAATAAGGGCCTTTGCTTCCAGTAGTTGGTGGTCATTCAATGTATTGGTTGATTGAATCACGTAGCGATCTCCTTACAAGCTCGAAGACCGATGGCTAGCTTCCTTAGCATGCTCCAGCTTGTTCATGTAGTATTCCCGTTTTTCTTCTTCTTGGTGAATGACTGGTTCGTCTTTTCGACCGTGCACCCGCACAATCTTGGCTGGAACACCGACAACGGTCACATCACTTGGAACATCTGAGACCACGACAGCTCCTGCTCCGACTTTGGCCTTAGCTCCGATTTCCACTGGGCCGATGACCTGAGCATGGGCGGAGACCAAGGCTCCTTCACGAACCGTTGGATGGCGTTTGCCGACATCCTTTCCTGTTCCCCCAAGGGTCACCCCGTGGTAGAGCATAACGCCTTTTTCAACAATGGCTGTTTCCCCGATAACGAGGCCCGCTCCATGGTCGATAAAGACACCAGAAGCAATGGTCGCACCTGGATGGATCTCAATCTGAGTCCAAAAACGCCAGAATTGGCTGTGCATCCGAGCTAGAAGCTTAAAGCCATGGTTCCACAAAAAGTGGGAAACACGGTGAGCTGCCAGAGCTTTGACGCCCGGATAGGTCAACAGGACCTCCAGCGAGGTACGCGCTGCTGGGTCATTTTCTTTTACAATATTGATGGTTTCACGCCACCATCCCATACCGTGCTCCTCCTTTTCTAATGATTATTCTGAATCTTTTTGTGTAATAGTAAAGTCTTTTTTAGGTTTGTGGTCTTTGTTGTGGTGACGAGGACGATCGCCATGGCGATGAGTTTTTTCACCCTTTTCCTCGCTGTTTTCTGCTTTTGGCGGACGAGGGAGAAGAGCTTTCATAGAAGCATCGACACGACCTTTTTCATCGATCTTGATAATCTTCACATCGACTTCATCACCGATGGCTACCAAGTCTTCGACACGGTTGGTACGAGTCCAAGCCATTTCAGAGATGTGTACGAGGGCATCTGTCTTGTCAAAGAGGTTGACAAAGGCACCAAATTTCTCGATCCGAACCACTTTGGCATGGTAGACTTCGTCCACCTTCGCTTCACGCACCAAACCAGCAATGATTTCTTTGGCACGGTTAATGGCATCTTGGTCGCTCGAGTAGATTGATACGTTCCCTTCTTCGTCGATATCAATCTTAACCCCTGTTTCAGCGATGATCTTATCGATGGTTTCTCCACCCTTACCGATGACAATCTTAATCTTGTCGACATCAATCTTGATGGTATCAATTTTCGGAGCAGTTGGCGCCAATTCTGGACGCACTTCTGGAATGGTTGCTTCGATCACATCAAGGATTTCAAAACGCGCTTTCTTGGCTTGAGCAAGAGCTTCCGTCAAGATTTCTGCAGTAATCCCTTGGATCTTGATATCCATCTGAAGGGCTGTAATCCCATCACGCGTACCTGCAACCTTAAAGTCCATATCTCCAAAGTGGTCTTCCAAACCTTGGATATCTGTCAATACGGTATAGTTGTTTCCATCAGAAATGAGACCCATTGCAATACCTGCTACTGGTGCCTTGATTGGCACACCACCCGCCATAAGGGCAAGTGTTCCCGCACAGATAGAGGCTTGAGATGAAGAACCGTTTGATTCCAAAACTTCTGCTACCAAACGAATCGCGTATGGGAATTCTTCCAAGCTTGGCAAGACTTGAGCAAGCGCACGCTCACCAAGAGCACCGTGACCAATTTCACGACGACCAGGCGCACCGTAACGACCTGTTTCCCCTACAGAGTATTGAGGGAAGTTATAGTGGTGCATAAAGCGTTTCTTGTACTCTGGATCCAAACCATCGATGATTTGCGTTTCACCCATTGGTGCCAAGGTCAAAACAGAAAGGGCTTGCGTTTGTCCACGAGTAAAGAGACCTGAACCGTGAACGCGAGGAAGGAAGTCAACAACCGCATCCAAAGGACGGATTTCATCGACCTTACGACCATCCGGACGAACCTTGTCTTCTGTGATCAAACGACGCACTTCTGCATGTTCCATTTGTTCCAAGATTTCAGCTACATCACGCATGATACGGTCAAATTCTTCGTGGTCTGCATATTTTTCTTCGTAAACGGCTGTCACTTGGTCTTTCACCGCTTGAGTCGCAGCTTCACGAGCTAATTTTTCTTCTACTTGGACTGCTTTTTGGAGGTCACTGTTGTAGGTTGCAATGATTTCAGCTTGCAATTCAGCGTCCACATGAAGCAATTCTACTTCTGCTTTTTCTTTCCCAACTGCTGCTACGATTTCTTCTTGGAAGGCAATCAATTCTTTAACAGCTTCGTGCCCTTTCAGAAGAGCTTCCAACATGATTTCTTCTGATAATTCTTTAGCGCCAGACTCTACCATGTTGATGGCGTGCTTCGTACCTGCTACTGTCAATTCAAGAAGCGAGCGCTCAGCTTGTTCTTGCGTTGGGTTGATGACGATCTCCCCATCCACATAACCTACTTGTACCCCAGCGATTGGTCCGTCAAATGGAATATCTGAGATAGAAAGCGCCAATGATGAACCAAACATGGCTGCCATTGGTGCAGATGCATTTTCATCGTAAGAAAGAACCGTGTTGATGACTTGCACTTCATTACGGAAACCTTCCGCAAACATGGGACGGATTGGACGGTCGATCAAACGCGCTGTCAAAGTCGCATCAGTAGAAGGACGTCCTTCCCGTTTCATAAAGCCGCCAGGAAATTTCCCAGCCGCATACATTTTTTCTTCGTAGTTGACTTGAAGTGGGAAGAAATCCCCAGTTGCCATCTTCTTAGACATAACGGCAGCCGTCAAGACAGTTGACTCACCGTAACGTACGACAACAGCGCCATTTGCTTGCTTGGCAACCTGACCAGTCTCTACGATCAACTCACGACCCGCAAAAGTCGTTTGAAACACTTGTTTTGTCATTTTAATCCCCTTTGGATTGATAAAATTATACGACTTGCCTACAAAGATCAAGATATTTTGGACGGTTCGGCTTGCCGAACATTTCTGTAGAAAAATAGGAAGGTGACGCCGCACTCGATGAGTGCTAGGAAACTTATCTTTTTTCCTAAGAAATGAGGCCAAAATTCAGTTCATCAGGATACAAAGGGCGTGAAGAATCCCGTATGAAAATAGGAGATTAACGCAGTGTGCCACGCACACTAGGAAATCTATCTTTTTCACTAGGGATTTAGCCCGTGTTCAACTATCAAGATACTTAGGCCGCAAAAAGCAAAGTAAAAATAGGAAACTGACGAAGTCTTCGATGAAGACAAGACAGTTTATCTTTTTTACACGGCTTTTCGGCCGGGTTCAATTACTCAAGATACTAAGCCACTATAGAACTCAACGAGATAGGAATTTCAACAGCCTATCTGTATGTTATATCCTCATCTTTGTATCCAAGCACGTATACCTTTTATTTTAACATATTCAAGCCCAAAAGAAAAAGGCTTTGATGGCCTTTTTCTTTGATTCTTCAGCAAGTTCTATATAAAAATTTTAGAGCTAGATATAGCTTCTGATTATTTTTACGATTTCACGAATTCTGTGCTGTCGACATAAAAGCGTGTTTTGTGGGTTCCACCCTTGTAGTTCTTGTTGTTGCGTTTCAAGACAAAACGTCTGTAGGGTTCAGAAGTCCCTTGGATCGATGTGGTCACTTCAACTGAATCTTCATTGATCACCCATTCATCCGGTGAAGGAATTTCCATCGGTGGCATCGCTCCGCCACGACCACCAGCTACAATTTCGTAAAAGGCCTTGTCTTTTGTCGAATAGATCCAGCCATCTTTCTTTTCATTTGTTAGTTGGATCAACTGGTCTTGTGACAGACTACGGATAGAGTCCGATGTCTCTTCAGCATTCAATTTATCAATGATATCTTGTAAATTATAGGTTTCTGGCGTGTAGGTATTGTAGTAATCAATGAACATGTCTTGCGGGTAACCATCAACCGCACCGTGATCATTGTTCAACTCCAGCAAACGAGTCGGTTGCACCTGAAGTGAGTAGGTCAAAGACGCACTGTTTTCAATAATCGAATAGATGTCCGCTTGGTCTGCTTTTGATAAGGTCCCAATGGCTTCTTTGTCCTTTTCATCTGACTTAGCTTCTTCTGGTTGCTCTTTTTCTTTGGCCTTGTCAGATGATTTTTTGACCGATGAAGCCCCTACCGGACTGTGCTTACGCTCATAGCGTTTTGGGGCGCAGGCTGCTAGGGAAAGCAAGAGGGCTGCAGCTAGTAAATATGTTCCAATTTTTTTCATGTTTGTCTCCTTATTTTTCAGTTCACACGGTAGTACAAATCGTTCCCATTCGTAGCATCACTCTTACTCCAGTAAATGGATTCACTGCCACCTTCTCTTGAAGGAATGAAAAGAATAGGCGTGTCATTCGTTGCCCCAGGCATCCGACTAACTCCGTGTAAATTGCCTTCCTTGAAGTAAAAACCAGAAAATTGAACACCATTGACAGCACTACCATTGACCTTCACAATTCCTTGCGCATCAAACTCAATGCTCGTACCGTACTTATTTTTCCAAACTCCCGCTACACTTGAGAAATTTCCAGCTTTAATTTCTTCTAGATTCATTCCAGTCTTTGTAGCGGCAGGCGCTGAAGCTGATTCAGTATTGCCACTCACGCGCGTTGTATAGTCAAGGGCGATCCAGCCTTGCCCAGATTCCAATTTGCCCCAAGTATGGCCATCCGCGTCTACTGTTTCCGTAATGGTGTGAGTTCCTTTTGCGATCATTCCTGCAGATGGGGCGGAGGTAGACGGTTCTTTTCGAATACGAAGATCGGCCACGCTAACTTGTACTTGGAAGCTTTCTGATTTTTTCTCTTCTGCTTTCGCTGTTGATTTGGAATTCCCTGAACCATCAAATTTTTTCCAGTCAAGCTTACTAAGGTCCAACTTCTTGGCTGAAATCCCAAGAGCCTGTTCTGACGTTTCCTTCCCACCAATTTGAATGGTTGCTTTCTTTTCTTCCTTTGCTTCCCCTTTTCCTAGCGAATAAAGGGTCAATTCCATTTCTGGATTCACAGATTGCCAAGTAGCATAGACGATTTGTCCATTGTCAAAAAGATCTAAGCTAGAGCGATAGCCACCTGCAGAAGCCACATAGGCTACATGGAGCAAGGTTGGCTGCTTATCTTTCAAATAATACACAGCAGCAATCGTTTTGCCATCCCCAATCAGCAGTTCATCATTACCATCACGATTAAGATCCTCAAAAGCATATTGCCACTCATTGGTACTTCCAAGTGTTTGAAGGTTAAAGACATAGGCATATTCTTCTGAAGTCGCATCAATCTTCTTCAGTTCATTTTGTAAAGCCGTTTGGTCTTTAGCATGAATGGCAACTGCACAAGCGCAATCTATGCCACCACTGCATTTCCCACCCCACCCCAAATAAAAGAGAGGACCTCAACCAATGACCAATTTATTCAAAATAACAGGCACAGTAACCCTGAAAAAAGGCGCCGGCCGTCAATTAAAATCCGGCGGTATGTGGGTATACGACAACGAAATAGACACATTTTCCGAAACCGTAGAAGACGGAGGCCTTATCGAACTCCATGATTTCGATGATTACTTTATGGGAATAGGCTTCGTAAACCGCCGTTC
>OKVH01001309.1_pt1 | contig 11891 bp, 10 predicted proteins | sample 1604791 | NCBI WGS metagenome assembly OKVH01 (sample SAMN01760919, study PRJEB22395) | human gut metagenome | reverse complement strand
AGTCATTCTTTTGTCTCAGCGCTTGGCGCTCAAGTATAATACCATATGCTGGGCCGGATGTCAACACTTTTTTGCAAGTTTTTTCGCGCTGACTCAAATCCGCTTCATCCTCTTGGATTCTTCAGGCAAAGTCTTTTGTTTTTTATAATGTATTATATAAAGGGGCACAGTATAGACAATGGCCTTTATTACCCTGCGGAAAGCACTACTTCCTTTGTGCAGATTGTCAAGAGGTTTCGTCTCAAATTTTGTTCCGGAAATTTTCCTCTATTTTTGGCGAAAGCTACAAAACACAAAATGTAGTGGTTCTTCCATTGACATATCACTAAATAGTGATATGATAGTACCAACGACCAATGAGAGTTGCGGGTGCCTCTTGTATCAGGAGACACCCGTTCACACTGTATACGCGAAACAGGAGGAGCGCTATGAAGATCATCAAACGCAACGGTGCGGAAGTGCCTTTTGATATTACCAAGATCATCACCGCTGTCACCAAGGCCAGCGATTCGGTAGGCGGCAAGGCCCGTCTCTCCCGGGAGCAGATCACTGATATCGCCGCAGCTGTGACCGACCAGTGTCAGGCACTCAACCGCGCTGTCAGCGTGGAAGAGGTACAGGATATGGTGGAAAACCAGCTCATGGACATCAAGGCCCATGACATCGCCCGCCACTATATCACCTACCGCTATATCCAGAGCCTCAAGCGCCAGACCAACACCACCGACGAGCGCATCCTGAGCCTCATCGAGTGCCAGAACGAGGAAGTCAAGCAGGAGAACGCCAACAAGAACCCCACCGTCAACAGCGTCCAGCGCGACTATATGGCCGGTGAGATCTCCAAAGACCTGACTGCCCGCCTGCTGCTGGACCCGGAGATCGTTAAGGCGCATCAGGAAGGCCTCATCCACTTCCACGACTCCGACTATTTTGCCCAGCACATGCACAACTGTGACCTCGTCAATCTGGACGATATGCTCCAGAACGGCACCGTCATCTCCGGCACCTATATTGAGAAGCCCCACAGCTTCTCCACCGCCTGCAACATCGCTACCCAGATCATTGCACAGGTGGCTTCCAACCAGTATGGCGGTCAGAGCATCAGCCTGACCCATCTTGCCCCCTTCGTGGACGTCTCCCGCAAAAAGATCGCTGCCGAGGTCGAGGCCGAGATGGAGGGTCTGGATGTCTCTGACGAGCGCAAGCGTGAGATCGTGGAACGCCGCCTGCGCAGCGAGATCAACCGCGGCGTCCAGACCATCCAGTATCAGGTCGTCACCCTCATGACCACCAACGGTCAGGCCCCCTTCATCACCGTGTTCATGTATCTGGGCGAAGCCCGCAATGCGCAGGAGAAAGCTGACCTCGCCATCATCATCGAGGAGACCATCCGTCAGCGCTATCAGGGTGTGAAGAACGAGGCCGGTGTCTGGATCACCCCCGCCTTCCCCAAACTCATCTATGTGCTGGAAGAGGACAACATCCACCCCGGTGACCCCTACTACTACCTGACCGAGCTGGCTGCCAAGTGTACCGCCAAGCGGATGGTCCCCGACTATATCTCCGAGAAGAAAATGCTCGAGCTGAAGGTGGACAAAAACGGCGAGGGCCACTGCTACACCTGCATGGGCTGCCGCAGCTTCCTGACCCCCTATGTTGACCCCGAGACCGGCAAGCCCAAGTATTATGGCCGCTTCAATCAGGGTGTCGTGACCATCAACCTGGTGGACGTGGCCCTCAGCTCCGGCGGCAACTTTGATAAGTTCTGGAAGATCTTTGACGAGCGTCTGGCCCTCTGCCACCGCGCTCTGCAGGCCCGCCACAAGCGCCTGCTGGGTACCCCCAGCGACGCCGCCCCCATCCTGTGGCAGTACGGCGCACTGGCCCGCCTCAAGAAGGGCGAGAAGATCGACAAGCTGCTCTTCGGCGGCTACTCTACCATCAGCCTCGGCTACGCCGGCCTGTATGAGTGCGTAAAGTATATGACCGGCAAGAGCCACACCGACGCCGGCGCAAAGCCCTTCGCCCTCAGCGTGATGCAGCACATGAACGACAAGTGCAACGAGTGGAAGAAGGCCGAGAACATGGACTACTCCCTCTATGGCACCCCGCTGGAATCCACCACCTACAAGTTCGCCAAGTGCCTGCAGAAGCGGTTTGGCATCGTGCCCGGCATTACCGACAAGAACTATATCACCAACAGCTACCATGTGCATGTGTCGGAGCAGATTGATGCCTTCACCAAGCTGAAGTTTGAATCCGACTTCCAGCGCCTGTCCCCGGGCGGTGCCATCAGCTATGTGGAAGTGCCCAACATGCAGGACAATTTGGAAGCCGTCATAAGTGTGCTGCAGTTCATCTATGACAACATCATGTATGCGGAGTTGAACACCAAATCCGATTACTGTCAGGTCTGCGGTTATGACGGCGAGATCAAGATCGTGGAGGATGACGGCAAGCTGGTGTGGGAGTGCCCCAAGTGCGGCAACCGCGACCAGAACAAGCTGAACGTTGCCCGCCGCACCTGTGGCTATATCGGCACCCAGTTCTGGAATCAGGGCCGCACGCAGGAGATCAAGGACCGCGTGCTGCATCTGTAACCTTTTTTGTAGAAAGGAAAGCATTCTTGCCCTCTCCGTCATCGCTGACGCGATGCCACCTCCCCCAAAGTGGGAGGCCTTGGCAGTCCATGCAAAGTGTGTGGTTTCGCCAGGGGCTCTCCCTTTGACAGACTTCCCCCGCGCCGGGGGAAGATGGCGAAGCCAAAAGGGGGAACAGGCTGGACGCGAAGCGGCCTGAGAGGGCTAGGCCGCTAAAATTATGAACTACGCAACCATCAAATACTATGACATTGCCAACGGCCCGGGGGTGCGCACCAGCGTGTTCGTGTCCGGCTGCCGCCACCACTGCCCGGGGTGCTTCAACGCCGTGGCGTGGGACTTTGACTATGGCCAGCCCTTCGACAAACCCACCCGCAACGAAGTGTTTGCTTCCTGCCAGCCGGACTATATCGCGGGCCTATCGCTGCTGGGCGGCGAACCCATGGAGCCGGAAAATCAGCGGGAGCTGCTGCCCTTCGTGCGCAACTTCAAGGCCTTGTACCCGAACAAAACGGTATGGTGCTATTCCGGCTACACCTGGGAACAGCTGACCGGCAAAGAGCCAAGCCTTGCCCGGTGTGAAGCCACCGACGAGCTGCTGAGCCTGCTGGATGTGCTGGTGGACGGCGAGTTCGTGCAGGCAAAGCACGATATCTCCCTGCGGTTCCGCGGCAGCAGCAACCAGCGTCTGCTGGATGTAAAAAAGACCCTTGCCGCCGGTCAGCCCATGTGGTGGGAGGACGAAAAGGTGTTCGCCACCCATACTATGGAAAAATAAACACAACAGAAAAGAGCGTCCGGTTTTCCACTTCCTGAACGGAACGTGTGGAAAACCGGACGCTTTCTTTTTGTTTTACTCTCTGCTGCCCACGGCATCCTCGATGATGCGCAGGAAGGCATTGCCGTAGCGGGCGGCTTTCTTCTCGCCCACACCGCTGATATTCAGCAGTTCATCGGTGCTCAGTGGCTTCTTCTCCACCATTTCCCGCAGGGTGGCATCGCTGAACACCATAAAGGCCGGGATATTCTGCTTTCCGGCCAGCCGCTTGCGCTGAGCATAGAGGGCATTCAGCAGCTTTTCGTCAAACTCGCTCAGCTCGCCTGCCACCGCCTTTGTGCGGCGCGGCTTCTCGGTCAGCCGTCTTGCATTGTCTGCCGCGCGCCGCCGGGAATACTCCACCTGCAGCTGCGCTTCCTGCTCTGCGGCCAGACAGCAGGAGCAGTTGCCGCATTTCTTTGGTGCAGCTTCGCCGAAGTAATGCAGCAGAAATCCCCGCAGACAGTCCTGCGTGGTGGAATAAAATGTCATGTACTTGAGCCGTTCCTCGGCCTTGCGGGCAGCTTCGGCTTTCACATCGGCGGGCAGGCCGTTGTCTGCCTCCATCTCCTTTTCAATAAAGAACCGGATGGTGCGCACATCGGTGCCGGAATAGAGCAGCGTGCACCGGGCGGGCTGTCCATCGCGGCCTGCACGGCCGGCCTCCTGATAATAGCTTTCCAGATCCTTGGGCATGTTATAGTGGATCACGAACCGCACGTTGGGCTTGTCGATGCCCATGCCGAAGGCATTGGTGGCTACCATGATCTGCACCCGGTCATAGAGGAAATCGTCCTGATTCTTCCGCCGGGTATCCGCGTCCAGCTTGGCATGGTAGGCCGCAGCCCGGATACCGCGGCTCTGCAGCAGGCGGGCAGTCTCATCCACCTGCTTTGTGGTGCTGCAGTAGACGATGCCCGCGTTGTCACCCTCTTTCAGCACAAGATCCAGCAGCTCCTTCGGCTTCTGGCTGGGCAGGGCGCGCCGGGTCTCAAAATAGAGGTTGGGCCGGTCAAAGCTGGTGGTCACCTCGTAGGGCTTCTGCAAGGCCAGCTGTTCCCGGATGTCATCCCGCACATGGGCGGTGGCCGTGGCCGTGAATGCGCCCACCACCGGACGGCTGGGCAGGCTGTCCACAAAGGCTTTGATGCGCAGGTAGCTGGGCCGGAAGTCCTGTCCCCACTGGCTGATGCAATGGGCCTCGTCCACCGTCACCATGCTGATGCGCCTTTCCTGTGCGAACCGCTGGAAGCCGGGCATTTCCAGCCGCTCCGGTGCCACATAGATGATCTTGTACCAGCCTTCCCGGGCGCGGCGCAGCATCAGGGCCTTCTGGTTATCGTTCAGGCTGTTGTTCAAAAAGGCCGCCGCCACACCGGCCTGCACCAGTGCCCCCACCTGATCCTTCATCAGGCTGACCAGCGGCGACACCACAATGGTGATGCCCGGCAAAAGCAGCGCCGGCACCTGATAGCAGATGGATTTGCCCGCGCCGGTGGGCATCACCGCCAGCACATCCTGCCCGGCAAGCAGGCGGCTGACGATCTCCTCCTGCCCGGGGCGGAAGCTGTCGTAGCCAAATACCTTTTTTAAGATCGAGTGCGGGTTTTCCATGGGTCCCTCCGTATCATAGAATAGGTTTTTTCTGCGCAATATCTTCAAAACCATATCAGTATACCACAAAAGCCGGGCTTTTGCGCAGGTGCAGAGCCGTTTTTTTGGCAAAAAGCACGAAATGTCAAAGGTAATTTTTTTGCAAATGATAGCTTTTCAGGCGCGAAAATGATATAATAGGAGCACATAACTCCATGTCCGGCTCTGTAGTCCTCAATACAGCGTTTTGCCACATTGAATATTCTTTCTTTATTGGCGACTGAACTTCCGCCAAACTTTTTTACTATTAACATGTTTCCTCCTGTGACAGACCAATCTGATTAATCCTGAATACGGATCATATGTACGATCTGCTCTTTGTAAAGTTTTGATCTGGTCTCATAATCTCCCTCCATCATAACAGGAGTTACAAATCCAAATTCTCCTTCCAGTTCCGGTACTTTTACCACTTCAATCTCTCCGTATGATTCCTTCAGCTGCGGAACCAGCTCCTCTTCCTTGCCTTTTATCCGTACAAAGAATCTTCTCTTGGAATCCGCCTTGTCTTCCAGTTGAAGCTTTTCTTCTTTCCACATCGTCATGATATTACGGTTCAGATGCTTTGCCTCATCTACAACATCCGCAACTACAGCACTCGCAGTTGGAAGTTTTCCGGCTCCGCTTCCATAGAACATCGCATCCCCTAATACATTTCCATGAACGAAAATAGCATTGAACACATCATTAACATTATAAAGCGGATGTTCCGGATATAACATACATGGTGCCACGATTGCATGCAATCTGTTACCCGCATAACGTCTGCTGGATGCCAGAAGCTTGATCGTTGTTCCCATTGCTTTTGCATACTTGATATCGGTTGCCGTGATCTTGCTGATACCCTCTGTATAGATATCTTCGTAATCAACCTGTCTGCCAAATGCCAGAGAGGAAAGGATTGCGATCTTACGGCATGCATCGTAACCTTCCACGTCTGCTTCCGGATTGCGTTCTGCATATCCAAGATTCTGTGCTTCTTTTAATACATCTGCAAAATCAGAACCTTTCTCTGCCATCTCTGTAAGAATGTAGTTGGTAGTTCCGTTCAGAATACCGGTGATCTCATCGATCTCATCTGCAGTCAGAGAAGAATTCAGCGGACGGATGATCGGGATACCGCCGCCGCAGCTTGCCTCAAACAGATAGTTGATGTTTCTTTCTCTTGCGATCTCAAGCAGCTCTGCACCGTGACGTGCCACCAGTTCTTTGTTGGATGTGCAGACACTCTTTCCTGCGAGCAGTGCTTTTTTTGTGAAAGTATACGCCGGCTCCACACCGCCCATAACTTCAACGACAATTTTAATCTCCGGATCATTTAAAATAACATCAAAATCATGTACGATTTTTTCCTGGATCGGATCTCCCGGGAAATCGCGAAGATCAAGCACATATTTGATGTTGATCTCTTCTCCTGCTTTTTTATTGATGCTGCTGTGGTTGGTATTGATAACTTCTACCACTCCGGAACCTACTGTTCCATATCCTAAGACTGCAATCTGGATCATTTTAAGCCTCCTGTTGTTTTCTTTTATGCTTATCTCTGGTTCTTTTGTCCAAAGAATTGCTTTTTTATTCTCTTCCTAAAATTTTGATGTACTGTACACCGCACTGTATTTCAATATCCTGCATCATCGCCGATATATCTCCTGTCGTAGCGAGGATCTCCACACTGAGCGTCAGAGATGCGATGCCGTTGATCGGAATACTCTGATGGATCGTCAGGATATTGGCATGATAATCTGCCACGATATGCAGTACATCCGATAAAAGTCCGGTCTCATCATCCATCTGGATCATAAACGTGATTGTTTTCCCTTTTGCATTGTCATGAAACGGAAAAATATCGTCTTTATATTTATAAAAAGAGCTGCGGCTGATGCCGACCATATCTGCTGCTTCCTGTACTGTGGACGCTTTCGCTGACTCCAGCAGCCGTTTCGCCTCTACTACTTTCAGAAGTACTTCCGGAACCGCTTTCTTGGTAACCACATAATATCGATTCTTTTCTTCCACTTTAAAGTCCTCCTGTCTCTTCTATATGCATCTTTTGCTGTATACTCTTTCTATAGTGTACATTTGTACTTCCCTGAAAGATATTAACACATTTTAACAGGCGGTGCAACCAGAAATTCTTCTGACTACCTTTTGACTGCATTTCCTCAACGTTTTACGTTTTTTCAATTCATTTTAATCTTCTTATATGCCAGAAAAGCACATATTTCAGAACGCAAAAATACCGGAAACCCCTGACTTACTGGATTTCCGGTATTATTTCTGTTAAGCTGCTGACGGGACTCGGACCCGTGACCTCCTCACTACCAATGAGGTGCGCTACCACCTGTGCCACAGCAGCCTGTGCGGTCGTGACCGCTACAGTTAGTTATACTATCACAGGAATCTGCTTTTGTCAATACTGTTTTTGCATTTTATTGCTGCTGTTCACTCATCGTGCGGCGTTTATTGTTTCTCTGTGTAAAAAAGTGGTTCCGTTCATCTACCCCTGAAGTCTCTGCCTGACGATCTCAAATGCAAGGACGCCTGCTGCCACAGATGCATTCAGGGAATCGATATCCCCTTTCATCGGAATAGAAGCCACAAAATCGCATTTTTCTTTTACCAGCCTGCTGACACCTTCCCCTTCGTTGCCGATCACCAGACCGATTGGTCCTTTCAGATTGAGATTGTACATCATTTCTCCGTCCATATCTGCACAGACAAACCACATACCTTCCGCCTTCAGTTCTTCGATCGTCTTGCCGATGTTGGTTACTTTTGCAACCGGTGTGTAGTTCAATGCTCCTGCGGAGACTCTGGCTACGGTTGCTGTCAGTCCGACTGCTCTTCTTTTCGGGATCACAACGCCGTGTGCCCCTGCAAGGTTTGCGGTACGGATGATCGCACCTAAGTTGTGCGGATCTTCGATGTTATCCAGGAAAATGATAAACGGTGCTTCGCCTTTGTCTTTTGCGTTCTGCAGAATATCAGAAATTTCTGCATACTCATAGGCCGCCGCACTTGCGATCACGCCCTGATGATGTCCCGTCTGAGAAAGCTGATCCAGACGTTCTTTTTTCACAAACTGAACAATCGTATCATGTTTTTTGGCTTCCCGCAGGATTGTTCTCACCGGACCGTCCTGACAGCCGTCCAGTACAAACAGTTTGTCGATCGTTTTGCCGGAGCGGAATGCTTCCAGCACGGCATTTCTGCCTTCTATGGTAAGTTCTTCGTATCTCATGCCTGTTCCTGACCTTTCTTTTTCTGACTTTCTGCCATATCAAGACCGGTCTTTATCAGCTCGATGATACGTTTCGTATCCTCTTTCAGATAAAGATATCCCATCAAGGCTTCCAGTCCGGTCGCTTTACGGTAATCTGCCACCGTTGCATTTTTTGCTTTTGTGTAAGACTTTGCATTGCGTCCGCGTTTGTATATCGTGATTTCCTCTTCGCTCAATACCGGCATCAGGTTTTCGATCATCTCTGCCTGAGCAGAAGCTTTGACGAGCTTTGATGCACGCTCATGCAGCTTCTGCGGCGGACAGTTCCCATGTTTGACCAGAAGTGTGCGGATCACCAGGTCAAAAATAGAATCTCCTATGTATGCCAGTGTCAGCGGGGAATAAGTTCTCAGATCCTGATCTTCCAGCTGAAATTCTTCTTTCAGGTATTCTACAAAAGAATCTATGCTCTTTTCCATTTTACTCCTTCTCTTGTGTCCTCAAGAACGATTCCTTTTTCCAGCAGTTCTGCACGGATCTCGTCTGCTCTCTGGAAGTTTCTCTCTTTTCTTGCCACCTGACGCTCTTCGATCAGTTTTTCAATCTCTTCATCCAGGATCTCTTCTTTGGTCTCGAAAACAAGTCCCAGGATATCGCCAAGCTCCAGAAGTTCATCCAGAAGACTCTGTACAAATGCTTTTGTGCTGTTTTCATTCACATTGCTGTTTGCAAGACGCACCAGCTCAAATACAACTGAAATGGCATCTGCGGTATTGAAGTCGTCATCCATGGCATCATCAAATTTCTTTGCCAGGTTCTTTGCTTCTTCCAGTGCTGTCATCTCTTCTGCCGTCATCTCTGCCTCTTTTGCAGCTCCGGCATAATGTTTCAGGCTGTCTGCCGCATTACAGATACGTGCAAGTCCTGTTTTTGCAGACTCCATCAGATCAGCACTGAAATTCAGCGGACTTCTGTAATGTGCACTGAGCATGAAGAAACGCAGTACCTGGAGGTCATATTTCTCACTGATCTCACGCACGGTAAAGAAATTGCCAAGGGATTTGGACATTTTGCGGTTATCAATATTTAAGAACGCATTGTGCAGCCAGTATCTGGAAAAGATCTTGCCGTTGCAACATTCGCTCTGTGCAATCTCATTCTCGTGATGTGGGAATACCAGATCCTCTCCACCTGCATGAATATCAATCTCTTCGCCCAGATATTTTTTCGCCATAACGGAGCACTCGATATGCCATCCAGGACGTCCGTCGCTCCACGGAGACGGCCAGGACGGCTCGCCTTCTTTTTTCGGTTTCCAGAGTACGAAGTCCAGCGGATCTTCTTTCTGGTCCTCACCGGATACCTTCAGAGAACGGAAACCGGACTGGAGATCATCCAGATTCTTATGAGAAAGCTTGCCGTACTCTTTGAATTTCTTTACACGGAAATATACGGTTCCGTCGGCTGCCGGATACGCGTATCCCTTGTCAATAAGGGTCTGGATCATGTCGATCATGCCCTGGATCTCCTGTGTTGCCTGAGGTGCGGTTGTGGCAGGTTTTACATTCATGTCTGCCATATCTTTCTTGCACTCTTTGATATAGCGGGTGGAAATTTCCTCTGCGGAAACACCCTCTTCAATGGCTTTTTTGATGATTTTGTCATCCACATCTGTGAAGTTGGATACATAGTTAACCTCGTATCCTTTATATTCCATGTATCTTCGTACCGTATCAAAAATGATCATGGGGCGGGCATTTCCGATATGGATCAGATTGTAAACCGTAGGTCCGCAGACATACATTTTTACCTTGCCCTCTTCCAGAGGTACGAACTCCTCTTTTCTTCTTGTGAGTGTGTTAAAAATCTTCATGTTACTCTTCCTCCAATTTCCCGATTCTATACAGGGAGCAGATCGCCTGAGAAGAAATTCCCTCTCCCTGTCCTGTAAAACCAAGGCCCTCTTCTGTAGTTGCCTTGATATTCAGCTGTGATATTTCAATTCCAAGTGCTTTCGCAATGTTTTCTCTCATCTCTGGAATATGTGGTGCCATCTTTGGCTTCTGGGCAATGATCGTAGCATCAATATTCCCCACCGCATAGGCGTTTTCTTTCAGAAGTCCGGCAACATGTACCAGAAGTTTTACACTGGAAATTCCCTTATATGCAGGGTCTGTGTCCGGAAAATGTTTTCCGATGTCTCCAAGAGCCGCAGCTCCCAGAAGTGCATCCATGATCGCATGGATCAGCACATCCGCATCGGAATGACCAAGAAGGCCTTTTTCCCAGGGAATGTTTACTCCTCCAAGGATCAGATCTCTGCCTTCTGTCAGTTTATGTACATCATATCCCATTCCTACTCTTATCAAACCATTCCTCACTGCCTTTCCTGAAATTTATGCCAAGTCAACAGAACTTATTGTGATCTTTTTCTGATCAGTATGTGAGCATCTTCCGAAGCCTTAAAAGACTCAGCCTTCTTCTTGTATACGGTGCAAGGCGAAGACTCTCTTCGATCACCTCTCCCGGCAGTCCGATATCCCGGACTCTGCTTACACAACCAGCTGTATTCATCATTTCCTGCATATCTGTAACCGCCGGAAGTGCATCAATGATCTTAAGAATTCCGGGAAGCGTATCGGAAAGTTCTTTCGTGCTCACATCATCCAGAAGTTCCGGCGTATTTTCTTTTTCGATTGCTCCAAGAATTCCTTTTTTTCCAAAAGTACTCTGGAGAAGTTCCCGGTCTTCCTCTGTACAGGTATGCACTTTGCAGTTTCCTTTTCGGATGGCATCCGCAATTTTCTTGTACTCCAGAAGTACCAGCATGGTTCCTGCAGAAACTTTTTCACCGTGCAGCGCATCCAGATGCCCGTTCACAACTTCCATATCCCAGAGATGTACCAGATGATGTTCTGCTCCGGATGCAGGTCTGGAATTTCCGGTCATCTGCATGGCAAGCCCTGACAGCACCAGGGCATACATCAGTTTCTCACATGCTTCTTCTTCGCCAGCCGCAATCTCCTTCAGATTATCCTTCACAGTCCTGACAGCTTTTGTTTCCAGATTTACCACCTCTGCACAGTAATATTCTTTCGAAAGAATGCTGGCTATTTTCCAGTCTGCCAGAGCAATATATTTCCCCAGAATATCCGACACACCTGCAGCGGTAAGTCTCTTCGGTGCTTTTGCAAAAATATCCGTATCCGCAAAAACAAAAAGCGGCGCAGATGCTGCTACTGCCTTTTTCACACCGTTCCATGTCATATCTGCTACTGTAGAAGTAAATCCGTCTGAACTGGCTGCGGTGGGCACAGAGACAAAAGGAATCCGGTACTGATGGGCCACAAACCGGCTGAGATCATGGATCGTACCTGCGCCTACCGCAAGAACAAGATCAATGTCCTCTTCCATATAATTCTCCACAATTTCCACGGCCCGTTCATCTGCCTCAAGATCTTCGGCATCCAGGATCAGCACCTGGCACCGGTCGTAGATATCTTCCATCAGTTCCTCTGTTGCCTTGTAACTGTTTGTGTCACAGATCAGAAGCGGGGAAATGTATTCTCTCAGATCTCCGTCTGACATTTCTTCTTCCAGT
>OKVH01001307.1_pt1 | contig 11901 bp, 9 predicted proteins | sample 1604791 | NCBI WGS metagenome assembly OKVH01 (sample SAMN01760919, study PRJEB22395) | human gut metagenome | reverse complement strand
TATTATAAGAAGCTTTCTTCTGGAGGACGGTCCCCCCGGTTCCAGAATGGATTCCATTTCACTGTGCTGAACATCCATATCTTCATTGGCAAAAGCCAGAACAATCGCTTCAAAATCATCTGCCTTCCCAATTCTTGCACATTTTACATAGTAATAATGTGTAATTCCGTCCCTTCTCACCCTATAGTGGATCATAAACTGGGAAACCTTTTTCAGACGCTGACAGATTTTGTCAAAATCCAGCATCTGCCTCATTCTGGTCTTATCCTCAGACGCAACATTATCTTCTATGTAAATGTCCACTACTTTTTCGTAAGGTTCCTCACGGATCAGGCTTTCACTTACTCCACCAAGTACAGGATTATGAAAACGGAATACCTGTATTTCATGTGTGGCACAGTTTACAGAATAAATATTGCTGTAGTCCTTGCCCAGCACATTGATGATTCCCAGCAGCAGAGGATTCTCTCCATTATTGGTAATTCCTCTGTATGTTTCTTCTGTTGCTTCTGCCGCCGAAAATATCATCGCATGTCCCAGTTCTCCGGACTCCAGCTGAATTTCCACTGCATCAATGGATCTCAGAACCTTTTGCTTCGTTTCCAGATAGTTCTTCGGACCTTCAATACCGTTAACAACCGGGCATTCCGCACATGGATTCTCTTCATGCATCAGACATCGATAACACTTTTCTCCCTTTTTCAGCTCCGGGTATATAATTTCTGCCGCATGGTTATAGCTGACTATATTATAATCTGCATCTATTACATACATTCCCGACGCATTCTTGCCCACTTTTTTACACCTCCAGGACCCTTGCACTTTTCTGCTTCCGGTTCTCTCCTGTCCATACTGACAAAAAAATGTTTCTGGGAAATTGACAGAGACTTCTGTCGTGACACCTCACAGATAGATCAAAATGGTCGCCAAAATTTCATAGTTATGCAATAATAATATACTCTTTTTACAACAATAGCAAACATTTTTTCATATAATTCTCCGTTTTCCCATATTTTTCATATGATTCCAGCAGATTTTCGCAATCTGCTTCGCTGTCTGCTCAGCTTATATAGATGTAACCAGCAATCCTGCATTTAAAAGTGTTACAATTCCCGCAATCGTCCATAAGGTTACCTTTAATCTGGTACTGTTGGCATATTTTCCCATAACTCTGGTGGACGATGTAAGATATATCTGTGTAAAAACAGTGATGGGCAGCTGCATTCCCAGGAGCATCTGCGAATAGATCAGTCCATCAAAAGGTGAACGGACCAGAAGAATCAGCAGCGCAGCGGGAACCATTGTTATCAGTACACCCTGTCTGGTTTCTTTTGTACTGATATCATATGGTTTATTAAAAATTCCCGAAAAAATAGTCCCGCCTGCCATTCCGGCTGTAATACTGGAAGAAAGACCTGCCAGAAGAAGTGCCAGGGCAAAAATCACAGAGGCTCCTTTGCCCAGAAGCGGAGTCAGCATATTTCCTGCCACAGACAGATCATTAACTGCGCCTTCCCCTTTTCTGTAAAAAGTCGCCGCTGCCATCAGAATCATTGCACTGTTGATCGCCCAGCCAATAATCATGGAAAAAAGCGTATCCTTAAACTCATATTTCAGCTGTTTCTGAATCACCTCTTCCTCTTCCAGATTCCACTGCCTGCTCTGAATTACTTCGGAATGAAGGAAAAGATTGTGCGGCATTACAACTGCTCCCAGGACACTCATAATCACAGGCATGGAATTTTCCGAGAAATATGGTTTCACCCATCCTGACACTGCCGCCGGCCAGTCAATATCTGATATACCAATCTCAACCAGAAAAGAAAAACCAATCAGAGAAACAAACAATATAATCAGTTTTTCAATTTTTTTATAGGCATTTGTAAACTGGCATACCAGTACTGCCAGCAGTATCACCATACTTCCCACCCGGACAGGAATATGAAACAGCATCTCAAGAGCTATGGCACCTCCCAGGATTTCTGCCATGGCTGTCGCAACCGCTGCTGCCACCGCTGTCCAGAGTACTATATTTTTTACTGTTTTATTCATATAGCGGCTGGCGGCTTCCGAAATACAAAGGCCCGTAACAATTCCCAGATGAGCCGCATTATGCTGCAGAATAATCAGCATAACCGTAGACAATGTCACCATCCACAGAAGACTGTATCCATAGCCGGAACCTGCAGCTATATTGGATGCCCAGTTTCCCGGATCAATAAATCCCACCGTTACAAGCAGCCCCGGGCCTACATATTTCAGAAAATCAAGACTGTTTTTCCCCACTGATTTCAGATATTTTCCCATATGGCATGTCTACCTTTCTTTATGTTAGTTTTAACTAACTATTTCAGACATACATTACCACATCCATTCCGTTTCGTCAATCCTGTATTTATTTCATCCGAAAAGACTTTCCTCTGACTGGTAAGTCTGCCAGCTCCGCCAGACGCCTGATCCCTGCATCTGCAATGGATACCGCACTTTCCACATGATTAAAATCTGTGGCACTGTAATCAAAAAGAATATTTCCCTGGGCCTCAAATTCCTCATCTCTCTCCCAGAAAAAGAATCTCATTGGCATGCATTCAAAAGCCCTGATTTCATAGCCCACATCTCCCTGTGGAAGTTCTTTTCCTCCAAGTTTGCCAAAGGCCTCCCGAAGTTCTTTTTCATGCCCGGAAAACGTAGCTCCAAACACATCCGTCTCCCCGACCTTATAGGCCGGAGCAAATGGTCTTGCATTGCGAAGATCTGCAAAAGGTACCCACTTATTCATAAAAAAAGCTCCTTCTTTTGCATATCCAAGAAGTGTATAGATATTCAGCATTTCCGTTGTATCTGGTTCCCGCTGGCCATCCATACTGCAGATCCTTCCATTTTTCAGGCTGATTCCGTATTTTCGCCCGAAATGGACCAACGTAAAAAAACCCTTTTCTTCTTTCAATTCCGGAACCCGCTTTCTTAAATTCTCCAGATCCATTTTCATGAATTTATCTGCCCAGTCTTCACATAGCTTTACATAGTTGGAAATTTTTTCATCTTTCATCTTATTTTCTCCCTCTGTTATTCCCAAATAGTTCTTCGCCGGATACTTTTGTCCGAATAAAATCTTTTTTTCAGAATACACTTTTTCCTCTTCTTACGCAAGCAAATCCGGATTCTGGATGTTTTTTCACCATTTTATCTGAATTTCAGGACCGGCTTTGACCGTTTCTTTCTATTCCGACAAATTACCTGTCAATTTTTTCAAATTCGCACAAAATTTTAACACAAAAATAACGTTTTTTTGCACAAAAAACTGGATTTTCAATCCCAAAAGGTGTATAATATGAACAAAGTTTATTGTTTTTAAGTTAAAACACTTCTGACAATAAACAAGAAATGAAAGTGAGGATTCGCCATGAAACAAAACAGTATGTTAGCAATGATTCTGGCCGGCGGAAGAGGAAGTCGTCTTCACGAGTTGACGAATAAAGTTGCCAAGCCAGCCGTTGGTTATGGTGGTAAGTATCGCATCGTGGATTTTCCGCTCAGTAACTGTGCCAACAGCGGCATTGATGTCGTAGGTGTACTGACACAGTATGAATCAGTTTTACTGAACAGCTATGTAGCAGCCGGTGGCCGCTGGGGCCTTGATGCCAAGGACAGCGGAGTTTATGTACTTCCTCCACGTGAGAAGGCTGATGCCGGTCTGGATGTATACCGTGGAACAGCTGATGCGATCTCTCAGAATATTGATTTCATCGACTCACAGAACCCGGAATACCTTCTGATCCTTTCCGGTGACCACATCTATAAGATGAATTATGCAAAGATGCTTGATGACCATATCCAGCATAAGGCAGATGCGACTATTGCAGTTATCGAGGTTCCCATGAAGGAAGCCAGCCGTTTCGGTATCATGAACACCGGTGAAGATGACCGCATCGTGGAATTTGAGGAGAAACCGGAACACCCGAAGAGCAATCTTGCCTCCATGGGTATCTACATATTCAACTGGAAGCTTCTGCGCAAGCTCCTGCTGGCAGATATCAAAAATCCGGATTCCAATCACGATTTCGGTAAAGACATCATCCCTACACTCCTTGCACAGGACAAGGCACTCTACGCCTACAAGTTCAAAGGCTACTGGAAGGATGTAGGAACCATCGATTCCCTCTGGGAAGCAAACATGGATCTTCTCAGTCCTAACAGTGAACTGGATCTTAACGATCCTACCTGGAAAATCTACACTGAGGATGCTACCTCTCTTCCACAGTATATCTGTGATACCGCTGTGATCAACACTGCTTTCATTACTCAGGGCTGTGTTGTAGAAGGTGAGATCACCAACTCCGTACTTTTCACAGGCGTCAAGGTCGGTCCTGGTGCCAAGATCATCGACAGTGTCCTGATGCCGGGTGTTGTTGTTGAAGCAGGTGCCGTTGTCCAGCGTGCTCTCGTTGCAGACGGAGTCGTGATCGGTACCAATGCTCGTGTCGGTTCCAAGGACAGTGAGCACATCGAACTTGTATCAAAACGTGTAAAGGGGGCTGAGTAATATGTTTAAAGCATTTGGAATCGTGAATTCCTCAGAAAGAAATATCCATGTGGAGGGGCTTCAGGACTACCGTGCGATCGGCGCCTTTTCATTTCTCGGAAGATATCGTGTCATCGACTTCCCGATCTCAAATATGACCAACAGCGGAATTGAGTACATTCAGGTCTATGTAAAGAACAAACCCCGTTCTCTTGTAGAACATCTCGGAACCGGACGTCACTACAACATCAACTCCAAGAGCGGTAATCTCCAACTCCTCTTTTCAGAGCATTTCGGAGTCAACGATATCTATAACACAGATATCGACAACTACTACTCCAATCTGGAGTGCATCGAAGCAGTTCATTATCCGTATGTTGTTATCGCTCCGAATTACATGATCTACACCACCGACTATTCCAAGCTGATCGATGCCCATATCGAATCCGGTGCAGATGTGACCATGCTTTATCATTCCGTTGATAATGCCAAGGAGAACTATCTGAACTGCCACATCCTGAACCTGAACCGTCAGAAGGGTGTTCTCTCCATTGAGCACAACCATGGCAATGCAAAGAACCGCAACATTTTCATGGATACCTACGTAATGAGCAAGGAGCTTTTCATCAGCCTCATCCATAAGGCAAAAGAGATTTCCTCTCTTTATACCCTTGCAGACGTGATCAATGCCGGCTGCAGAGACGGTGAGCTGGATGTGCGTGGTATATCTCATCGCGGATATTTTGCATCGATCACTGATTTCAAGAGCTATCACGATGCAAATATGGATCTGATCGACTACAAAACTGCAACGGATCTTTTCCATGATAACTGGCCGATCTATACACGCACCAACAACTCCTGTCCGACCCATTATTTTGACACAGCCAATGTTTCCAACTCCGTTATCTCCAACGGCTCCATGATCGAGGGAACGGTAGAGAATTCTATTGTCGGACGTGGCTGTACCATCAAAAAGGGCGCTGTTATCAAAAATTGTGTAGTTCTTGCAGACTGCACCATCGGTGAGAATGTCCATATCGAAAATCTGGTCGTAGACAAGCATGCCAAGATCACACATGCCAAGGAGATCATCCGTCCTGCGGATGAGCCTGGCTACATCAAACGTAACGATACACTGTAATATTCATATATAATAAGGCCTCCGGTTCCTGTGTTACGAACCGGAGGCCTTATTTATCTCTGTACTCAGCTAAGCATATGGATCCATCATTTCAGAACAGACTGGATCCATTTCAACGCATTATCCTTATTCTTCACATTACCCGGAAGGCAGATGCACACCGGATCATATCTCAGGCCAAATTCCTCTGCAACACTACTGCTGCCGTCAAGCTCCAGATGCTGATCATCCACAGCGCCCAGAGACTCAAACACCTCATCTCCAAACGTTTCCCTGAGATCTGCATACATTCCGCTGTCTTTCTCATGTTCATAGAGTTCCTTCGGCATGATCAGGACATCAACGGTAGCACTCTGGATTTCCGTCACATATGCGATCCTGGCATAGTAATCAAAATCCTCTCCTGTCTCGTCCGTCATCAGATTCTGCGCCACACTGACTTCTGCATATTTATCCTCTGTTCCCAGTGTCTTCAAAACATCCTCTTCCACCTTCTCAGAGTCATAATTTCCTGCATTCACCACCGCAATGGAAAGCACCGTCTTCATCTGTGCGTGCCGGTAAATATTCACTCCCAGACAGACTCCGCCGATGACAAGAAGCACGCACAGCATATGTATCTTATAATACATCCAGATATACTGAAGCTTCTTACCTGTTCCCATTCCCTTCAGTTTCTCTTTTTCGATCCGGCGGCGTTCCTTCTTCGTCAGATCTGTTTCGTTGGGCATCTCCGGATTCAGTACACTCTCATCGTGTCCGTCACTGCCGGCCTCCGCTCTGTTTTGTAAATCCATAAAAATCTCCTTTTTCTTTCATGTCTCAGTATTTTTTACCCTGAAGCAGGATATTACAGTCGATTTCCCCGCATCCTTCGGGGGAGTACTGTGACTTATCAATAAAGGATATTTTAGCATATTTTGGTACAAAATCACAGCGCATAAATATGAAAATACCATAAACTCCTCTATTTCCGGCAGATCCTCATTCCATATCCATACATTACCGCCACAGCAGTCACAAAAACACAGACCATCACCGGTCTCATCCACAGATATAAAAGATTTTTCTCAATTCCAACTGCCACAGCCACATCCTTCAGGATATCCGCCACACAGAGATGGAACAGATAAATAAAAAATGCATATTTCTGACCGATGGCTACCGGAAGCTCGGGCACTTTCCGATTTTTTCCCATGATCGCAATGAGAAAAAGGCCAACAGCCATAAATACTGAACCCAGAAACAATTCCAGTTTGCCAAAATACCGGTATTCCAGCAGACTTGCGACCCCGCCGCCAGCTGCCATGCCATACAAAAGAAACACTTTTTTTCCGGCAAACCAGGCTTCCAGCTTTTCCTGATGTCTGTGTATCAGATGTCCCAACATAAAAAACGGAAATCCGGTAAACAGATAGTTTCGAAACTGCATAACACGGAAATGCTTTTCCGGGAACAGGAAGGTCGAAAATTCCTCCATTCCGAAATGGATCAGAAGAAGCACCGGTATCAGAACATATGCCTGCTTACAAATCCGGAATCTTGCTGCCAGGGCAAAAAGAAGATAACAATAGAGCAGTGCCGGGAGAAACCACAGATGCCATTTCACCTGAGAGCTGTTATTATATAGAAGAAACTGGCGAATATGTTCCCCCGAAACCAGGGCTTCCAGCCATTCCTTCTGGCTTGCTCCGTCGATGTGGTTCTGGATCAGCTCCCACAGACAGCAGACCGGAAATGCCACAAGCATCAGCTTCAGAACATGCCGGATCTTTTTTCCGGTTCTTATAAATTCCGTATCATCGCCACGGAAACAAAAATATCCGGAAACCATAAAAAACACAGGTACTGCAAATCTGGCAAGTACATTGGCTATGATTCCGGCATTTCCCGGAAAATGGACATGAAGAAGTACAACTGCATAAGCGCAGATCGCCTTTACCATATCCAGAGTACGGTTTCGCATAAAAATTACTCCTTTTTATCGAACGTTTATCCCGGAAATGTGATTCCGGGGTTTCCTTTTTTCGAAACGATATACTAGCAAACCAGCAGAATTTTGTCAATGTTGTTTTTCTCTTGTACGGCTTCCGAATCTGAATTATAATTCTTTTATGACTTCTATTGCAGGATGTTTATTATTTCCTCAGAAAGGATTTTATTTTTTATGAAAAAAGACGGCTACTATTCTTCCGGCGAATTTGCACGCATGGCACATGTAACTCTGCGTACTGTCCGCTATTATGATAAACAGGATATCCTGAAACCCTCTCTCGTTACCGAATCCGGCGCACGTTTTTATACAGACGAGGATTTTGCAAGGCTTCAGCAGATCCTCCTTCTGAAATACCTTGGCTTTTCCCTGGATGACATCCGTGAAATGACCATCGGTGATTCCGATTATCATTTCATGCTGAATTCTCTGAATATCCAGCTTCGTCTGGTCCGTGACCGGATCGAACAGATGCAGCTGGTGGAAAAAGCGATCCAGGATACCGCACAGATGATAAAGGAACAGCACACCATTGACTGGAGCCAGATGCTGAACCTGATCCACCTGACCGGCATGGAAAAAAGCCTCAAGAATCAGTATCAGAATGCCACCAACATTTCCTCCAGGATCAACCTCCACAGCCTGTACTCCCAGAACAAACAGGGATGGTTTCCCTGGATCTTTGAGCAATGCCGGATCTCACCCGGTCTTCGTATTCTGGAGCTGGGCTGCGGGGACGGAACGTTATGGACCGACAACCTTTCCCTTCTGCCGGAGGATATCTCCATCACACTTTCCGATATTTCCAGCGGTATGCTCCGTGATGCCAGACGAGCCATCGGTTCCTCGGATACCCGGTTTGCATTCCGGGCCTTTGACTGCCGAAAAATCCCCTGCAAGGACGAAAGCTTTGATCTGGTGATCGCCAATCACGTGCTTTTTTACTGCGATGATATTCCCTCCGTCCTGAAGGAAGTCCGCCGTGTCCTCGCTCCCGGCGGAAGATTTCTCTGCAGTGCTTACGGAAAGGCACATATGCAGGAGGTCAGCCAGCTGGTGCAGGATTTTGATGAACGGATCGTGCTTTCCGCAGACCGGCTTTATGAACGGTTCGGACGTGAAAACGGCCAGAGTATCCTGGCGCCTTTTTTCCCAAAGGCTCAGTGGCTTTCTTATGAAGACTGCCTTCTGGTCCAGGATGCGGAGCCGCTGATCTCCTACGTCCTCTCCTGCCACGGCAACCAGAATCAGTATATATTGGACCGTTACAAGGAATTCCGGGCCTACACCGCCAGAAAAACTGCCAAAGGATTCCGCATTACCAAGGATGCCGGCGTATTTCTTTGTGAAAAATAGCCAAAAATAAAAATTATGAAAAAAGCTCTTGAAGGTGACCTTGCGTCACCTTTTATAATACAGTTACAGTAACAAAGTTATGTGCAGGCACGACTTATGTTTCACATCATCACGCAAAGGAGAAAACATATGAAAGGAATTATTTTAGCCGGAGGCTCCGGAACACGTCTTTACCCGCTTACCATGGTGACCTCCAAACAGCTTCTGCCGATCTTTGACAAACCGATGATCTACTATCCTATGTCTGTTCTTATGAACGCAGGCATCCGTGATATCCTGATCATCTCCACCCCGCAGGATACCCCGAGATTTGAGGAGCTTCTCGGTGACGGCCATCAGTTCGGTGTCAACCTTACCTATGCTGTACAGCCAAGCCCGGACGGACTTGCTCAGGCATTTATCATCGGCGAGGAATTCATTGGCAACGACACCGTATGTATGGTCCTTGGTGACAACATTTTCGCAGGACATGGCCTCAAAAAGCGCCTGAAAGCTGCTGTAGACAATGCAGAAACAGGCAAAGGTGCCACTGTTTTCGGATACTATGTAGATGATCCGGAGCGTTTCGGCATCGTGGAATTCGACCAGAACGGAAAAGCGGTTTCCATTGAAGAGAAACCGGAAAAGCCAAAAAGCAACTACTGTGTAACCGGTCTCTACTTCTACGACAACAAGGTTGTAGAATACGCAAAAAATCTGAAGCCAAGCGCAAGAGGCGAGCTTGAGATCACAGACCTGAACCGTATCTACCTTGAGAAGGGACAGCTGAACGTTGAGCTTCTGGGCCAGGGCTTCACATGGCTAGATACCGGTACACACGAAAGCCTTGTAGAGGCAACCAACTTCGTAAAGACCATGGAGCAGCATCAGCACCGCAAGATCGCATGCCTTGAGGAGATTGCTTACTTAAACGGCTGGATCACAAAGGAGGACGTGCTCAAGGTTTACGAAATCCTTAAGAAAAACCAGTACGGTCAGTATCTCAAGGATGTTCTGGACGGAAAATATCTGGACGCTCTTCACTGAGCCGACCTGTTTTTTAACACTGTATTTACCGGCGGGCTCCGTTCCGACGGAATCCGCATAAGATCAATCATTCATATTATAAAGGAGATTTTTTATGACAATCATTGTTACCGGCGGTGCCGGATTTATCGGAAGCAACTTTATTTTTCATATGATGGAGGCTCATCCGGACTATCGTATCGTATGCCTGGACTGCCTGACTTACGCAGGAAACCTTTCCACTCTTGCACCGGTTATGGACAAACCGAACTTCCGCTTTGTAAAGGAGAGCATCACAGACCGTGACGCTGTTTACAAGCTTTTCGAGGAAGAGCATCCGGACATCGTGGTAAACTTCGCAGCTGAGAGCCACGTAGACCGTTCCATCGAAAACCCGGAGGTATTCCTTGACACCAACATCAAGGGTACTGCTGTTCTCATGGATGCCTGCCGTAAATACGGAATCCAGCGTTATCATCAGGTTTCCACAGATGAGGTTTACGGAGATCTTCCTCTTGACAGACCGGACCTCTTCTTCACAGAGGAAACTCCGATCCATACAAGCAGCCCATACAGCTCCTCCAAAGCAGGTGCTGACCTTCTTGTTCTCGCATACCACAGAACCTACGGCCTGCCTGTGACCATCAGCCGCTGCTCCAACAACTACGGCCCGTATCACTTCCCGGAAAAGCTGATTCCTCTGATGATCGCCAACGCTCTCAATGACAAACCGCTCCCGGTTTACGGAAAAGGCGAAAACGTCCGCGACTGGCTCTATGTTGAGGATCACTGCCGTGCCATTGACCTGATCATCCACAAAGGACGTGTAGGCGAGGTTTACAATGTAGGCGGACATAACGAGATGAAAAACATCGATATCGTAAAACTGATCTGCAAGGAACTTGGCAAACCGGAAAGCCTGATCACACACGTGGCAGACCGTAAAGGCCATGACATGCGCTACGCTATCGACCCGACCAAGATCCATAACGAACTTGGCTGGCTTCCGGAGACAAAATTTGCAGACGGAATCAAAAAGACCATCAAATGGTACCTTGACAACAAGGAATGGTGGGAAACCATCATCTCCGGTGAGTACCAGAATTACTACGAAAAAATGTATGGAAACCGCGAGGAGGTTAAAGCATGAAATTTTTCGTAACAGGCGTTGGCGGCCAGCTTGGCCATGACGTGATGAATGAACTGTCCAGCCGTGGACATGAAGGCGTAGGAAGCGACATTGCACCTTCCTACAGCGGCATTGCAGATGGTACTCCGGTTACCACCATGCCTTATGTCCAGCTGGATATCACAGATAAAGAAGCAGTAGCAAAAGCCATTCGCGAAGTAAATCCGGATGCAGTGGTACACTGTGCTGCATGGACAGCCGTAGATGCTGCAGAGGATGAGGAAAACCGCGAAAAAGTACGTCTTGTCAATGTTGTGGGAACCCAGAACATTGCGGACATCTGTAAAGAGCTCGGCATCAAAATGATGTACATTTCCACAGACTATGTTTTTGACGGCCAGGGAACTACTCCATGGGATCCGGACTGCAAAGACTACGCTCCCCAGAATGTATACGGCCAGACCAAGCTTGACGGCGAGCTGGCAGTATCCGGCACTGTTGATAAATTCTTTATCGTACGTATTGCCTGGGTATTCGGCAAAAACGGAAAGAACTTTATCCGTACTATGGTAAATCTTGGAAAAACTCACGACAAACTTACCGTTGTCAGTGATCAGATCGGAACTCCGACTTATACTTACGATCTTGCCCGCCTTCTGGTTGACATGATCGAGACCGATAAATATGGTTACTATCATGCAACCAACGAGGGCGGCTACATCAGCTGGTATGATTTCACAAAAGAAATCTTC
>OKVH01001302.1_pt1 | contig 11942 bp, 10 predicted proteins | sample 1604791 | NCBI WGS metagenome assembly OKVH01 (sample SAMN01760919, study PRJEB22395) | human gut metagenome | reverse complement strand
GAGCAGGGCGCGACCTACAACGACTCGCACAGAATGCCCGTCGGCGCGCCTGACCGCACCTATGCCCGCCACGCTGTGGTCATCAACAAGGACGCCTCCAAGTGGCTCTACAAGATCGTCGGCTCCACGGAGCTGAAGAACGTTTCCTCCTGGCACCACCAGGCGGTCGGCGGCGTTGAGGGCACGAACCTCACCGTCGTCAGCACGGCGACGTATGACGGCGTGGAAGTCATTGAAGCGGTCGAGCGTCAGGACAAGACCTTCTGCCTCGGCGTGCAGTTCCACCCCGAGAATGACTGCAAGTTCGTGCTCTACACCAAGACCCCCGAAAAGGCCCTGTGCGACTATGAGACCTGCCTGAACTTCTTCGAGATGCTGGTCGAGTACGCGGGCAAGTAAGGACACGTACCGTACAACAGAATGCATAGAAAAAAGGTCCCGTCTTCGGACGGGACCTTTTTGATGTATTGGAATTGTTTATGACGCCTTCTGTGCTTTTAGGATGGCGACGGCTTCGCGGGCGGCGGCACCGGCGTCTTCGGCGTAGTAATCTGCGCCGATCTCGTCGCAGAAGCTCTGGCTGATGGGCGCGCCGCCCACAAATATCTTCACCTGGTCCCGGATACCTGCCTCCCGGGCCAGCGTCACCACCCGGCGCATCTCGCCCATGGTAGTGGTCAGCAGGGATGAGCAGGCGATCACGCCGCAGTGCTGCCGCTTCGCCGTCTCCACGAACTGCTCCGGCGTCACGTCCACGCCCAGGTCGATGACCTCTACGCCGCTGCCCTCCAGCATGATCTTCACCAGGTTCTTGCCGATGTCGTGCATATCTCCCCGGACGGTGCCGATACACGCCCGGCCCACCGTCTTGGCATTTCCGCCGGTCATCAGCGGCTTCAGCTCCCCCAGCGCCGCCGTCATGCATCGGGCGGCCATCAGCATCTCCGGCACGAAGGCCCGGTTGGCGGAGAATGCCTCACCCAGATCGTTCATGCCGCGGATCAGCCCGCCGGACAGGATCTCCTGCGGCGTCCGACCCTGCTCCAGCGCCTCCCGGCACAGCGCCAGCACCTTTTTCTGCTGTCCCTTTTCCAGCGCTGCGGCCAGGCGGGCCAGTACGTCGCCGTTCTCGACAGCGGCGCCCACCGCCTGCCGCACGGCGACAGCCCGCACCCGGCGTGGCACCGGCGGCAGATCGAACCGCGGCACGTGCAGCGCCCGGTTGTAGTCCGCGATGGCCCTGTCGATGTACTCGTCCACATGGGGATACACCGCCCCCGGCAGGCCATAGGTGATGGAGGGGATATAGTGCCCACCCGGGCAGCACCGCCGCAGGGTATCCATGGCATAGCCGTAGATCTCCTCCGGCGCGGCGTCCGCCCGATCGATGGCAGCGCCCATGCCGCCCATCAGCACCAGCCGCCCGTGCAGCTTCTGCTGGAGAGCCGGTATATCGATCTCCGGCAGTACGCCCTGCCACACCTGAATGCCGATCTCCGCCATGTCCTCCACGATCGGGACCAGATAGGAGTCCGCGTGGTGGATGGCGATCACGCCCCGGGACCGGATATAGCCGTAAAACCGCCGGTACGGCTCCTTGAAGAATTCCCGCCACATTTCCGGCTTCATGAACAGCGCATCCTTGGTGCCCCAGTCGTCGTGAGAGAAGATCACGTCCGGCTGCAAATTGTCGATGAGCAGCTTCACGTACAGCAGCCGATACATGGTGATGTAGTCAATGAGCGCGTGCATCTCCTGTGGGTGCTCATACAGGTTCGTCAGCGTGTCCTCAAAGCCCATCAGGAAGTGGCACTGCTCGAAGATACCGGTACCCATAAAGCCCGCCAGCAGCTTCTCCTCCCCGCAGGCCGCCCGTGCCGCGGCGCGGCACGCCTCCCAGCCCTCCGTGCAGGCGGCGATATCCGGCGTGTGGACCGTCTCCCGCCAGCGGGTAACGTCCGGACACACCGCCAGGCCGTCTGTGGTGACGGGCATAGGCCCCGGCGCGTCGGCAGGAAAGCTGATGGTGGTGCCCCACCGATCCCTGCTGACGGTCCCCCGCTTCCGGTTGCCCCGCAGATAGGTGTTGATGGGATCGTTCAGGCACATGTGCAGCGCCTCGTACTGGCACAGCTGGCGATCCGGCTGGCCATTGGGCTTCAGCAGCTCCAGAAAGTTCTCCTTGGGTGTCATCATATCATTTCACCTCTTCGGTATAGAGTAGGCACGATGTATACGTCATGGTTCGCGGTCCGTAGTTATACGACAGCCCGGACCGCAGACACACGTCCCCCACCAGCAGGCCATAGGCCTCCATGGAGGACATCCGCTTGTCCGGGAACCGGCAGGGCCGGTCCGGGCAGGTACACCGGCGGCACACGGTGCACGCCCCCGCTGACAGGGGCAGGCAGTCCGGCAGCAGCAGCCGCGCCTGCCGCGCAAAGTCCGCAAAGGCCCGCTTGTGCCGCCGTTGGATCGCCTCCATCTCCTCGTAGTCGAAGTCGTCCGCCAGCGTGCCGGTGGTCTGCACCAGCACCCCGGCGTCGAAGCGCCCCATGGCCGCCGCGGCATCCTCCAGCGTCCCGCAGCCGGGCGGACAAGCCCAGTTGGCGTTCCACTGTCCGCACCGGTCCGCCCGGCACATCTCCCGCACCTCCCGCCGGGGCGTCAGTGCGTTCATGTCCACCGGCGCGGCGTGGGAGAACCCGTTTTCCGCCGCCAGCGTCATCAGTTTCGTTCTCATGGCAAATCCTCTTGACAAAGCCGCCCCGGGCTGATAAAAGTAGTAGTGGAATTATTATAAAAAGGGGTGTTGCCCGTGTCAAGTATCCGCGTGACCCGCGGCGGAGATGTTTTTCGCCTCCCCTGCAATGATACCGATACCCTGCTGGCTCTGCTGCGCCGCGCCGGCTGTACCCTGCCCGCCGCCTGCGGCGGCCACGGCCGCTGCGGCAAATGCCGCGTCAGCGTCAACGGCGTGCCGCGTCTGGCCTGCCGTGTGGTGCCGGAGGACGGCGACGAGATCGTCCTCCCTCCCGCCGCCGGCGGGCGTATCCTCACCGAGACGCTGGATCCCCCCGCCGTCCCCACCGGCGAGACAGGCTGCGCCGCCGCCATCGACCTGGGCACCACCACCACGGCGCTGCGGCTGTACGACCTGGCCACCGGCCACGCCCTGGCCACCTGCGCCGACTGGACGGCTCTGGCCCCCTACGGCGCGGATGTCATCACACGCATCCAGTATACCATCGACCACCAGGACGGGCTCACCCGTCTGTCCTCCCTACTCCGCCAGCAGCTGAAGGCCCTGCTCACCCGGGCACTCTCCCAGGCCGGGCGGCAGCCCGCCGATCTGAAGCGCACCGTGACCGCCGGCAACACCGTCATGCAGAGCCTGCTCGCCGGTGTATCCGTCCGCCCGCTGGCCGCCGCCCCCTTCTGCCCGGAGACCTTCTTCCGTCAGAGCTCCGGCCTCACGCTGCTGGACGCGCCGCTGTACTGCGTCCCCTGCGCGGCGGGCTTCGTGGGCGGCGATATCACCGCCGGCCTGCTGGCCTCCGGCCTTGCCCGACGCGCGGGCCATTTCCTGTTTCTGGACATCGGCACCAACGGCGAGATGGCCCTGGGCGGCATGGATGGCTTCACCTGCTGCGCCGTGGCCGCCGGCCCCGCCTTCGAGGGCGCGGGCATCGCCTGCGGTATGCTGGGCGTGGACGGTGCGGTCAGCCGCGTCCGGTACAGCGGCGCCTTCAAGATGAACGTCATCGGCGGCGGCGAGGCAGTCGGTCTCTGCGGCTCTGGTCTCATCGACCTGACGGCCCTCCTGCTGCACCTGGGCGTCATTGACGAAGGCGGCCGTCTCCTACCGCCGGAAGACGCGCCTGAGGCGTTCCGCCGCTATTTGACCCGTGACGAAAACGGCTGCGGCGTCTTCCACTTGACCGGCCGGGTGTATCTCACCGCCGCTGATGTCCGGGCGCTACAGCTGGCCAAGGCAGCGGTGGCCGCCGGCGTGCAGATACTGCTGGCGCAGCAGGGGCTGACCCTTTCCGCGCTGGACGGTCTGTACCTATCCGGCGGCTTTGGGATGTACCTTGACCCCGCCAGCGCCGCGGCCATCGGTATGCTCCCCCGTCTCCCCGCCGCCAAGCTCCACAGCGTAGGCAACGCCGCCCTCTCCGGCGCGGCACAGCTGGCCCTGCGGGGTGATATGTCCGCCGCGGACGGCATCGTCAACCGTCTCACCTATCTCGAGCTCTCCGGGCGTCCCGACTTCGCCGACGCCTTTGCCAAAAACATTCCCCTAAGACCCATGCAATGGAGGTAACACCTATGGAGCTTCGTTTTCCTCTGATTCTGGACGGTGCCACCGGCACCGAGCTGCAAAAGCGCGGCTATACAGGCGACGTCTGCGCCGAGCAGTGGACACTGGACCATCCGGACGCCATTATCGACATCCAGCGCGGCTATGTGGCCGCCGGCAGCCAGGTGGTCTACACCCCCACCTTCGGTGCCAACCGCCGCAAGCTGGAGGAGTCCGGCCTGTTCAACTGCACCGCCGACTACAACCGCCGTCTGGCGGAACTGTCCGCCCAGGCGGTGCAGGGCAAGGCCCTGCGGGCAGGCGATATGTCCCCCACCGGCGCGTTCCTGGCCCCGCTGGGCGACGTGTCCTTCGAGGAGCTGGTAGACATCTACACCGAGCAGGCCGCCGGTCTGGAACGCGCCGGCGTGGACCTGTTCGTCATCGAGACCATGATGACCCTCTCCGACGCCCGTGCGGCGGTACTGGCCGTCCGCAGCGTCAGCGACAAGCCTATCTTCGTCACCTTCACCTGTGACGAAAACGGCCGCAGCGTCTCCGGCACCGACATCACCGCGGCGCTGGTGGTCCTGCAGGGCATGGGCATCGACGCCTTTGGTCTGAACTGCTCCGCCGGCCCGGAGCAGATGCTTCTCCAGCTGAAGCGCCTGCGGGAATATGCCCGGGTCCCCCTGATCGCCAAGCCCAATGCCGGTATGCCCATCATCGAGAATGGCGAGACGGTCTACCGCTGCACCGGCGAGGAATTCACCGCCCTGGTGCCGGAATTTCTGGCCGCCGGCGTGGCCGTGTTCGGCGGCTGCTGCGGCACCACCGCCGCGCATATCGCAGCCCTGGCCCGGGCACTGGGCGGCGCGGTCATCACGCCGCCGGCGCCGCAGCACACGAACGAGCTGCCCGCCGCCACGGAGAAGCTGCCCTTCCCCCTGCCTGTCGATGTCTTCTGGCACACCGTCGTCGACCTGACCGGCGATGCGGAGGAGACGCTCACCGCCGCGCTGGACAGCGGTGAGACGGTCCTGGCCCTGCGTATCGCCTCCTGGGACGATGTACAGGCCCTGGCGGACTACCAGTATATGCTCACCAAGCCGGTGTGCTTCGTCTGCGACGACACCCAGCTGCTGGAGGCCGCCCTCCGGGCCTATCAGGGCCGCGCCCTGTACGACGGCGCCCTGCCGGAGGACACGCTCCTGCCCCTGTGCGCCAAATATGGTCTCCTGCTGTAAAAAAACAAGGCCCCCGCGGGCCTTGTTTTTTTATTTTCTTTTTCCGGTACAGCCGCCGCAGCTCCCGCCGCAGCCAGAACAGCCGGCGCATCCGCCGTTTTTCCGCGCCCGCCGCGCACTACGCAGGGCCAGCACACCGCACAGCGCCACCAGTGCCAGCAGCACCCAGTCCATCCAGCTCACAGCAGCAGCCCTCCCGCAGCGTAAGCGATGTACGCCGCCAGCCACGCCACTACGCATTGCAGCAGCACCACGCCCACCGTTTTGATGCGGGATCCCAGTTCACGCCGTATGGTGGCCACCGCCGCTATACAAGGGGTATACAGCAGCGTGAACACCAGAAAGCTGATGGCGCTGCGCGTGGTGAACAGGGACGTGATGGCCGCGTTTCCCAGCAGCACCTGCAGCGTGCTGACCACCGACTCCTTGGCGATAAAGCCGGAGATCAGCGCCGTGGCACAGCGCCAGTCACCAAAGCCCAGCGGCCTGAACAGCACCGCCAGCCATTGGCCGATCAGCGCCAGCAGGCTGTCCGCGCTGTCCGTGACCACATTGAGCCGCGTGTCAAAGCTCTGTAGGAACCAGATGACCACCGTGGCCAGAAAGATCACGGTAAAGGCCCGCTGCAAAAAGTCCTTGGCCTTCTCCCACAGCAGCAGCCCCACGCTTTTAGCGGAGGGCATACGGTAGTTGGGCAGCTCCATGACAAAGGGCACAGGCTTGCCCCTGAAGGCGGTCCCCTTCATCACCAGCGCTGCCAGAATACCCACCACGATACCAAGCACATACAGGGAGATCATCACCAGCGCCTTGTGGTCGGTGAAGAACGCGGCGGTAAAAAAGCCATAGATGGGGATCTTGGCCGAGCAGCTCATATAGGGCGTCAGCAGAATGGTCATCTTCCGATCCCGGTCCGAGGACACCGTGCGGGTAGCCATGATAGCCGGCACCGAGCAGCCGAAGCCGATCAGCAGCGGCACGATGCTCCGTCCGGACAGACCGATCTTCCGCAGCAGCTTGTCCATGACAAAGGCCACCCGGGCCATGTAGCCGGTGTCCTCCAGAATGGACAGGAAGAAAAACAGCGTCACGATAATGGGCAGGAATGACAGCACGCTGCCCACACCGGCGAAGATACCGTCAATAATAAGGCTGTGCACCACCGGGTTGATGCCGTAGGCGGTCAGCGCCCCGTCCACGCCGGCGGTCACGTAGTCGATACCCAGCGCCAGCAGATCGCTTAGCCCCTGGCCAATAACCTCGAACGTCAGCCAGAAGATCAGCAGCATCACGCCAAAGAATACCGGCAGCGCCGTGTATTTCCCCGTCAGTACCCTGTCCCAGGCCACGCTGCGCTTGTGCTCCTTGCTCTCATGGCACTTGACCACCGCGTCGGCGGTGACCTGCTCAATGAACGTATACCGCATATCCGCCAGCGAGGCGTTGCGGTCCAACCCGTTCTCCGTCTCCATCTGCACGATGCAGTGCTCCAGCAGCTCCCTCTCGTTCTGATCCAGCACCAGCCGGTCCGCCATATCCCTGTCGCCCTCAATGAGCTTCGTGGCGCAGAACCGGGGCGGCAGACCCAGCCGCTCAGCGTGGTCCTCGATCAGATGCACCACCGCATGGACACACCGGTGCACCGGCGAATTCGCCGCGCAGAAGTCATAGACCTTGGGCAGCACCCGGTTTTTCGCCGTCTCCACCGCCCGGTCCATCAGCTCGGACACACCCTCGCCCTTGGCGGCGGTAATGGGCACCACGGGAATGCCCAGGTCGTCGGACAGCTTCTGCACGTCGATGGTGCCGCCGTTGGCGCGCACCTCGTCCATCATGTTCAGCGCCAGCACCATAGGCACCCGCAGCTCCAGCAGCTGCAGTGTCAGGTACAGGTTGCGCTCGATGTTGGTGGCATCCACGATATTGATGATGCCGTCCGGCTTCTGGTTCAGTATGTAGTCCCGCGTGACGATCTCCTCCTGGGTATAGGTCCGCAGGGAGTAGATGCCCGGCAGGTCCACCACGGTGCACTCCTTGTGCTCCCGTACCTCTCCGGACTTCTGGTCCACCGTCACGCCGGGGAAATTCCCCACGTGCTGGTTGGAGCCGGTCAAAGCATTGAACAGCGTAGTCTTGCCGCAGTTCTGGTTGCCCGCCAATGCAAAGATCATACGCGATCCCTCTTTTCCACGGTGATCTGTCGGGCGTCCTCCACCCGCAGCGTCAACTCATAGCCCCGCACGTGTATCTCGATGGGATCCCCCATAGGGGCCACCTTCCGCAGTGTCACCACGGTCCGGGGCGTCAGCCCCATATCCAGCAGGCGGCAGCGCAGTGCGCCCTCCCCGCCCACAGCGGTGATGACGCCGCTGTCGCCGATCTTCAGTTCATTTAGTGTCATAGCGCGTTACCTCAACAGCCTATCTGTATTGTGTGGTATGATGTTAGCACAGGCTAACCGCTCTGTCAAGAAACACCCGCCATTGTAACGACAGTTAAATATATTTAACTTTCACTTGCTTTTACGCCAGTCGTGTGTTACACTCCAGTTAGAGTACTCTAAGTAGCAAAGGAGGTACCGCCGTGGTATTACAGGAATCCGGTGAGATGTATCTGGAGAGCATCCTGGTCCTGATCCGCCAGGGGAAGGCCGTCCGTTCCATCGACATCGTGGACTATATGGGCTACTCCAAGCCCAGCGTCAGCCGCGCCGTTGGCCTGCTGAAGGCCGGGCAGTATATCGACGTAGACAACGGCGGCTACATCACCCTCACCGCCGCCGGGCGCGAGGTAGCCGAAAAGATCTACGAGCGCCACACGGTCCTCACGGACTTTCTCCGCCGCCTGGGTGTGGACGAGGCCAGCGCTGCCGAGGACGCCTGCCGCATGGAGCACGTCATCAGTGACGCTACCTTCCAGGCCCTGAAGCGTCATCTTGCATCCCCCCAATAACCGCTGAACAAGCCGCCCTCCGGCGGTTCCTTTCACACAAAAGCCTCCCCCGGTTTCGCCGGGGGAGGCTCATTCTCCGCCTCCGGCCAAGCCGGAGACCTTGCTTTTCAGTTGCTGTTGGCGCTGTACAGCCCCGCTGCGTCGTCTAGCGGCACGGAGAACGTCACCGTCTGCGCCTCAGTGTGGGCGCCGGCCTTCTCCATGATGGACTGCATGATGGCCGCCCGCTTATCGGCGGAGGTCACCAGGAAGATCATCTCCCGTTCCTCCGAGATGGCCATGCCGAAGAACTTGTTGGTGTTCCCCGCGTCGGTAGCCCGGGCGTGAATGACCGTACCGCCCCGCGCGCCGGCGGCGGAGGCCGCCTCCATCACCGCGTCGGTGTACCCGGTATTGGTGATCGCCACGATCAGCTGATACGCGTTCTCGTTCATCTGCTCTTCCTCCTTCACAGTCATATCCGGCTGCGCGTCGCTTTTGCCGGAGATCAGATAGTTCAGCGCCGTCCTTCCGCCCACGCTGCTCAGGTGCAGGCACACGGCGATACCGCTGCCGGGCCGGTCGATCCGCATGGTGTCCACCAGCTCCCGCATCAGCACCTCCTTGACAGCCGGCGTCACCACGGAGAACATCACGGACTTCTCCGTAGCCTCCAGACCCAGATAGCTCAGCACGTCGTTGCTGGCGGTGCCCCGTCCCAGGGCGGTGAACACCACCGGCGCGCCGAAAGCCCGGTAGAAATCCAGAAAATGCGTGGCGCCCATGACCCGGTTGGTGATGGTGATCATCAGATACAGACGGTTCTTGGTTGTTTCAGACATATCTCCACCTCCTCAGCACAGCTCGATAAGCTCCTCCACCGCCACAGGTGCGGCAGGAGCAGGTGCGCGGCGCAGCTTTCTCTGATAGCTCAGGCCCAGCAGCTGTATGGTCACCAGCGGCGTCATGGCCACCATCGCCACCACGCCGAAGGCGTCCGTCACCAGATTGCCGCCCACAGCGTCGCAGGCGCCCAGGGCGAAGGGCAGCAGGAACGTAGCCGTCATGGGTCCGGAGGCCACGCCGCCGGAGTCGAAGGCCACGGACGTAAAGATCTGCGGCACCACGAAGCTCAGCGCCAGACTCAGCACATAGCCCGGCACCAGGAACCACATGATGGAGATACCCGTCAGCACCCGGATCATAGCCAACCCCAGCGAGATGGCCACGCCCACAGACAGCGCCAGGTTCATGGCGTGAGCCGGGATGGAACCGGCGGTGATCTCCTCCACCTGCTTGTTCAGCACATGGACAGCCGGCTCCGCCTGTACGATGAAATAACCGATGACCATAGCAATGGGGATAAGTATCCAATTATAGGTATGACTGGCGATGCTGCCGCCCAAAAAGCTGCCCACGGGCATAAAGCCCACGTTCACGCCCATCAGGAAGATGGTCAATCCTATGTACACATACACCAGACCGATGACCATGTGCAGTATCTCCTTGCGCTTGAGTCTGCGGGTCACCAGCTGGAACAGGATCAGGAAAGCGCCGATAGGCAGCAGCGCCGATGCCGTCTCCTTCAGATAGTGAGGTATCTCGCTGAGATACAGATCGAACATCTCCACCGTGTCCTTGGCATCCGGCATGACCGCCGCGGTGTAGGCGCTTCCGTCCGGCTTATACAGCAATCCAAGGATCAGCACCGTGATGATCGGCCCGATAGAGCACAGCGCCACCAGGCCGAAGCTGTCGCCCCCTGCCTGCTTGTCGCTTCGCACGGCGCACACGCCCACGCCCAGCGCCATGATGAACGGCACCGTCATGGGTCCGGTGGTCACGCCGCCGGAGTCAAAGGCCACCGCCCAGAAATCCGGCGACACGAACATCGCCAGACCGAACACAATGGCGTAAAACCCGATCAGCAGCCACCGCAGCTGGATACCCAGCACGATACGCAGCAGGGCGATGACCAGGAACACACCCACGCCCACCGCCACGGACCAGATGATCACGTTGTTCTCGATGGCCGGTACCTGGTTGGCCAGCACCTGCAGATCCGGCTCCGCCACGGTAATGATCATGCCGATGAGGAAGCCCACCACCGTGATGATCCACACCTTCTTTCGCCGTGTGATCTCGGAGCCTACCGCCTGTCCCAGCGGGATCATGGACATCTCCGACCCCAGCGTGAACAGTCCCATGCCGGCGATCAGCATCACGCCGCCCAGCAGGAACGCCACCATGGCGTTGTTGGGCACCGGCGCAATGGTGAAGCACAGCACCAGCACGATCAGCATTACCGGCAATACCGATGTCAGCGACTCGTGCAGCGGTTTTTTGAATACAGCAAAGACGTTTTCCGCCTTCTGCCGTTTTTTACGCAGTCTCGCCTGCTCGTCCTGAATAGTCCTGTGGCTCAAGTCTACCTTCCTTTCCTCGTCCTCCATAGCCTATACCAAAAAGCGGCGCATCTGTCCGTATCGGGCAGACACGCCTCCGCATCTTAACAGGTATATTGTACCATATGTTCACTTTTGGCACAACCCCACCGCTGTTAATAATGTGTGAAGATTGCACCGGGTTTTTTACGCCGTTTTCTCCACCAGCGCCGCCGCGTGGGCCGCTATGCCCTCGCCGCTGCCGGTAAAACCCAGCCCCTCCTCGGTCGTCGCCTTCACAGAAACGCGTCCCGCGTCCAGTCCCATGGCCGCCGCCAGTCTCTCCCGCATCTCCGGGATATAGGATGCCAGCTTCGGCGCCTGCGCCGCCACCGTAGCGTCCACATTCACAATGGTCCAGCCCGCCTCCGCCAGCACCGCCGTCACCTGCCGCAGCAGCGCCGTGCTGTCCGCCCCGGCGTAGCGCGCATCGCTGTCCGGAAACAGCTTGCCGATGTCCCCCAGCGCCGCCGCACCCAGCAGGGCATCCATCACCGCGTGGGTCAGCACGTCCGCGTCGGAGTGCCCCAGCAGCCCCTTCTCAAAGGGCACCGTCACCCCGCCCAGCACCAGGGCGCGGCCCGGTACCAGCCGGTGTACGTCATAGCCGTATCCAATGCGCAGATCCGTCATGCTCTGTTCTCCCTCTTCCGCAGGAATGCCTCTGCCATGGTCAGGTCCTCCCGCGTGGTGATCTTGATGTTCTCCCGCCAGCCGGGGGCAAGCCATACCTCCTTGCCCAGCCGTTCCACGGCGGAGCAGTCGTCCGTGATGTCCGCCCCGGCCTGAATAGCCGACTGCAGAGCAGCCTTCAGGATGTTCGCCTGAAACACCTGTGGTGTCTGTACGGCGTACAGCGTTTTCCGGTCCGGCGTGGACTGCACCAGCCCCGCCATATCCGCCACCTTCACCGTGTCCGTCACCGGCAGCGCCGGCGCGGCGGATGCGGCGGTCATCATTTACGCCGATGGCTCCGGCGCCGGTCTGGACGCACTGGCTGGCAACAGCGACTACACC
>OKVH01001299.1_pt1 | contig 11947 bp, 9 predicted proteins | sample 1604791 | NCBI WGS metagenome assembly OKVH01 (sample SAMN01760919, study PRJEB22395) | human gut metagenome | reverse complement strand
CGGCGGTTCTTCCGCTTCTTCTACCAGCACCGCTTCTTCCGCTGCTGCTTCTACTGCTTCCTCTGCTGCTGAGGGCGGTGAGAAGATCGTCAAGGTCGCTCTGACCTGCGATACCGGCACGATCGATGATGAGAGCTTCAACCAGGCATGCTGGACTGCTGTTTCCGGCTACATGGGCGATGACTGCCAGTACTACATTCCCGAGGCTGACGCTTCCGATGAGGACCGCGAGACCATGATCCGTCAGGCTGTCAACGACGGCGCTGATGTCATCGTCTGCGTCGGCTACCTGTATGGCGCTTCCCTGGCATGGGCTGCTGACCAGTACCCCGATGTCAAGTTCATCGCCATCGACGTCACCCAGGGCGACATCGGCACCGACGCCATCCCCGCAAACTGCTACTGCATCACCTTCAAGGAGGAGCAGGCAGGTTATCTGGCTGGCTACGCTGTCGTTAAGGACGGCAAGACCAAGCTGGGCTTCCTCGGCGGCATGGCTGTCCCCGCTGTCATCCGTTACGGCTACGGCTATGTGCAGGGCGCTGACGCTGCTGCTCAGGAGTTGGGCACCAACATCGACATCAACTACTTCTACGGCGGCCAGTTCTACGGCGATGCAAACATCACCTCCCGTATGGAGGGCTGGTACTCCAACGGCACCCAGGTCGTCTTCGCCTGCGGCGGCGGCATCTACACCTCCGCTGTTGAGGCTGCTCTGAAGAGCAACGGCTATGTTGTCGGCGTTGACGTTGACCAGAACTACATCGGTGTCAACGGCGTGGCAGACGGCTCCTTCGCTTACAACCCCTTCATCACCTCTGCAATGAAGGGCCTGACCGAGGCTGTCAACACCGCTCTGTCCGACATCGAGGCAGGCGATTGGAGCGAAATCGCTGCTTCCAACGGCAACTTCGGTCTGGAGGACGGCGACTACGTCGGCCTGCCCACCGATGCTGACAGCTGGAACTTCGAGACCTTCACCACCGACGAGTACGAGGCACTGAAGGAGAAGATCAAGAGCGGCGAGATCGCTGTGGACAACAGCTCTGACGACAGCACCAAGCCCACCGTCAGCGAGTTCACCACCGTCAACTACATCCAGTAATCAGAAACTTCCCGGGCGGGACGCTTTGCAAAGGGCGTCCCGCCTTTTTTGTATGCTTTTTTCAAGACGATGAAGGAATGCCTGTCAAAATGCACAAAAGTAATACTTATGATATGGCAAAACACTAAATTTTCAAAAAGAAGTGTGCAAAACAGCAAAAATACGGTATAATGGGCATTACAATAGTATAAGTGTCGTTTGGACACGAAAGGAGAGTGAGCAGATTGGCAGAGGATTTTGTGATCGAGATGCTCCATATCACCAAGGAGTTCCCGGGCATCAAGGCAAACGACGACATTACCCTGCAGCTGCGCAAAGGTGAGGTCCATGCCCTGTTGGGCGAGAACGGCGCAGGCAAAAGCACCCTGATGAGCGTGCTGTTCGGTCTGTATCAGCCGGAGGAGGGTAAGATCCTCAAAAACGGCAAGGAGGTCGCCATCCGCAACCCCAACGATGCAAATGCACTGGGCATCGGTATGGTCCACCAGCACTTCAAGCTGGTGGAGTGCTTCAGCGTGCTGGACAACATCATTCTGGGCGTGGAGCCCAACAAGCTGGGCTTTTTGCAGAAGGCCGAGGCCCGCAAGAAGGTCGTGGCCCTGAGCGAGAAGTACGGTCTGCGTGTTGACCCCGATGCGCTCATCAGTGATATTTCGGTCGGTATGCAGCAGCGCGTGGAGATTTTGAAGATGCTCTACCGCGACAATGAGATCCTCATCTTCGACGAGCCCACCGCTGTGCTGACTCCGCAGGAGATCGACGAGCTGATGGAGATCATGCGCGGGTTCAAGAAGGAGGGCAAGTCCATCCTCTTTATTACCCACAAGCTCAACGAGATCATGGCGGTCGCCGACCGCTGCACCGTCCTGCGCAAGGGCAAGTATATGGGTACCGTGGACATCAAGGACACCACCAAGGAAGAGCTTTCCCGCATGATGGTCGGCCGTGACGTCCAGCTTCAGGTCGATAAAAAGCCCGCTCACCCGGGCGATGTCGTGCTGGACGTGGAGGGTGTCACCATCCACAACGACCAGCGCAAGAAGGACTCCGTCAAGGACGTCACCTTCCAGGTCCACGCAGGCGAGATCGTCTGTCTGGCGGGCATCGAGGGCAACGGCCAGACCGAGCTCGTCTATGGCCTCACCGGCCTCGAAAAACTGTCGGGCGGCAAGATCACACTGGACGGCAAGGACATCACCCGCGAGAGCATCCGTCAGCGCTCGAAGGACGGCATGAGCCACATCCCCGAAGACCGCCACAAGCACGGTCTGGTGCTGGATTACAGCCTCGAGAACAACATGGTGCTCCAGCGCTACTGGCAGCCCGAGTTCCAGAAGGGCGGCTTCATCCAGTCCGATAAAGTCCGCGAGTACTCCGATAAGCTGATCGCTCAGTACGACGTCCGCAGCGGTCAGGGCAGCTCCACCATCGTGCGCAGCATGTCCGGCGGCAACCAGCAGAAGGCCATCATCGCCCGCGAGATCGACAAAGACCCCAAGCTGCTGGTGGCTGTTCAGCCCACCCGCGGCCTGGATGTCGGCGCGATCGAATACATCCACCGCCAGATCGTCGCCGAGCGCGACAAGGGCAAAGCTGTCCTGCTGGTCAGCCTCGAGCTGGATGAGGTCATGAACCTGTCCGACCGCATCCTCGTCATGTACGAGGGCGAGATCGTGGGCGAGTTCGATCCCAAGACCACCACTGTGCAGGAGCTGGGCCTCTACATGGCCGGCGCACGCAAGCAGGGAAAGGAGAGCAAATAAATGAACAAGAAAAAACTTTCCCACAGCAACCTCAACAGCTCCATCACCAGTGTGCTGGCCGCGCTGCTGTGCATCGTCATCGGCATGGCTGTGGGCTTCCTCGTGCTGCTGGCCATCAACCCGGCCCACGCATGGGGCGACGGCTTTGTCCGCATCATTAAGGGCGGCTTCCATGACGCCCCCTACGGCGTCGGCAAGGAGCTGGCCAACGCAGCGCCCCTCATCATGACCGGTCTGTCCGTGGCCTTCGCCTTCAAGACCGGCCTGTTCAACATCGGTGCTGCCGGTCAGTACACGCTGGGCGCTTACGGCGCTCTCTACTGCGCCATCATGCTCAAGATGCCCTGGTATGTCTGCCTGATCGTCGCCACCATCCTCGGCGGCATCTGGGGCGCTATCCCCGGCTTCTTCAAGGCTTACTTCAACATCAACGAGGTCATCACCTCCATCATGTTCAACTGGATCGGCCTGTATCTGGTCAATGAGCTTATCTACCAGAACGGCACCGGCCCCATGTACGACGTGCGCAACACCCGTACCCTGAACCTGAGCAAGAACGCTGAGTTCGCCCAGTCCATCATCCCGGACTTCGGCCTGAACAAGATGTTCCAGACCAACAGCACCACCATTGCGATCTTCCTCGCTGCGGCAGTCGCCATTCTGATCTGGGTCATCCTGAACAAGACCACCTTTGGCTATGAGCTGAAGGCCGTCGGCCTGAACAAGAGCGCCGCCCGCTACGCCGGCATCAACGAGAAGAAGAACATCATCCTCTCCATGGCCATTGCAGGCGCTCTGGCAGGCTTCGGCGCCGGCCTCTACTACCTGTCCAACGTCTCTCAGTGGAACCCGCTGAACTCCACCAGCCTGCCGACCATGGGCTTCAACGGCATCTCTGTGGCCCTGCTGGCAAGCTCCAACCCCATCGGCACCATCTTCTCCGCGATCTTCATCTCCCACATCTCGGTCGGCGGCTCTTTCCTGTCCACCAAGTATTACCCCACCGAGATCTCCGACCTGATCAGCGGTATCATCATCTACCTGTGCGCATTCTCCATGCTGTTCCGTGGCAAGATCCACTCCATGCTGTTCAAGAATGCGGACAAGACCAACGTGAATGCAGAGCCTGCCCCTGCTAAGACCGAAACCAAGAAGGAGGGCAAGTGATATGCTGCTTCTCATCAAGTATACTCTGCTGTATGGCATCGTGCTGATGCTGGTCGCTCTGGGCGGTATGTTCAGTGAGCACTCCGGCATCATCAACATCGCACTGGAAGGCATCATGGTCATCGGCGGTGTGGCGGGTGTCCTCACCCTCACCATGCTGCCCGCGAGCCTGCCGGCTTTTGCCACCGTGATCATCGCTGTGCTGGTGGCTGCTATCGCCGGCATGGTCTACAGCCTGCTGCTGGCCTTCGCGTCCATCAACCTGAAAGCGGACCAGACCATCGGCGGCACGGCCCTGAACCTGCTGGCGACGGCGGTGGCTGTGGTCATCTCCAAGAACTTCAGCGACAGCGGCAGCGCCAAGCTGAACTACTCCAACAAGCCCTTCCTGTTCAGCATCGGCGGCCTGGAGCTGAGCATCTTTGTCCCGCTGGGCATCGCACTGCTCATCATCAGCTACATCGTGCTGTACAAGACCCGCTTCGGCCTGCGTCTGCGCGCCTGCGGCGAGCATCCTCAGGCTGCGGACTCTGTGGGCATCAACGTCTACAAGATGCGCTATGCCGGTGTCGTCATCTCGGGCGCTCTGGGTGCTATCGGCGGTCTGGCCTATATCGTGCCTCCCGTCCAGACCTGGAACTTTGAGGTCGGCGTGGCCGGTGCAGGCTTCCTTGCCATGGCCGTTATGATCTTCGGTCAGTGGAAGCCCTTCAACATCTGCGGTGCAGCCATGTTCTTTGCCGTGTTCAAGAGTCTGGCCAACATCGCCGACTCCACCTTCCTCGCACAGCTCCACTGGTCCAGCAACATCTACAACATGATGCCCTTCGTGGCATCCATGGTCATTCTGGCCTTCACCTCCAAGAACAGCATGGCCCCCAAGGCCGAGGGCATCCCCTACGACAAGGGTTCCCGCTGATTCGAGCGTATTTTCCGGGCGCAGCTGCTTTTCCGGGCGGCTGCGCCCTTTTTGCTTCTTTTTCAACAGATTCCACAAAACAGCGCTTGCTTTTGCGGGAAAATTTGCTATACTTGAATTACATTGTCATACGATTGCCGGAGGCGGGGCAGCGCGGCCCGGGCCGTCGGCGGAGAATATTATTTAGGAGCGTGACCTTATGCGCATTTACGATTTGATCGCCAAGAAGCGGGACGGCGGCACCCACAGCCGCGAGGAGCTGGAAGCCATCGTCAACGGCTTCGTCAGCGGCGAGGTGGCCGATTACCAGATGGCGGCCTGGATGATGGCAGTTTATCTGCGCGGCATGACCGACGAGGAGACTGCCGAGTTGACCGATGTCATGGCCCACAGCGGCGTCATGGTGGACCTTTCGCCCATCCCGGGCATCAAGGTGGACAAGCACTCCACCGGAGGCGTGGGCGACAAGACCACGCTGGTCATCGCGCCCATCGTCGCGGCCTGCGGCGTCAAAATCGCCAAGATGAGCGGCCGCGGCCTCGGCCACACCGGCGGCACCATCGACAAGATGGAGAGCGTCCCCGGCACAAAGACCGCCCTCTCGCAGGAGGAGTTCTTTGCACAGGTGAATAAGATCGGCCTGTCGGTCATTGGCCAGAGCGAGGGCATCGCCGTGGCAGATAAGAAGATGTACGCCCTCCGCGACGTCACCGCAACCGTCAGCTGCATCCCCCTCATCGCGTCCAGCATCATGTCCAAGAAGCTGGCCTCCGGCTCCGACGCCATCCTGCTGGATGTCACCACCGGCACCGGTGCGTTCATGAAGACCGTGGACCAGAGCATCGAGCTGGCCAAGCTGATGGTCTCCATCGGCACCCATCATGGCCGCCGCGTCGCTGCGATGATCACCGACATGGACACCCCGCTGGGCCACAACATCGGCAACAGCCTGGAGGTCATGGAGAGCATGGACGTGCTCAAGGGCCACGGCCCCGCCGACCTGACCGAGGTCTGCCTGCAGCTGGCTGCGAATATGCTGGTACTGGCCGATCAGGGGTCCCCCGCCGAGTGCCGCGCCATGGCCGAGGCTGTCATCGCAGACGGCTCTGCCTATGCAAAGTGCAAGGAGATGTTCGCGGCCCAGGGCGGCGATACCCGCGTGCTGGACGACTACAGCCTCTTCGAGAAGCCCGCCGCCAGCTATGAGCTGCTGGCCGAAGAGGACGGCTACATCGTCGCCAACGACGCCGAGAAGATCGGCTCTGCCAGCGTTCTGCTGGGCGCAGGCCGTCAGAAGAAGGGCGACCCGCTGGACTTCGCCGCCGGCATCACCCTCCACAAGAAGCGCGGCGACTACGTCCACAAGGGCGAGAGCCTCGCCACCTTCTACGGCGCGGCGGATAAGTTCGACGCTGCCGCCGCCGAGTACCGCAGCGGCCTCGTCTACGGCCCCGAAAAGCCCGAGGAAGCCCCGCTGGTCTACGCCCTCGTCACCAAGGACGGCGTGGAGCGGTACTGAAATACCTGAATCGCTGAGAACGGCCCCGGGATCTGTGTGTCCCGGGGCCGTTTTTTCGCCAAAACTGCGCTTTGTGGTTGGATAAAGCCGACAGAAGGGCTGATTTTGTAGATGTTTTGCCCGAGATGTGGTATAATCTATTCAATAGCGCCCAGACGGCGCAGGAGAAGAGAAAGGGTTATTCTATGAAGATCGTTTTGGTGGGCGGCGGCAAAGTCGGCACAGCGCTGGCGCGGCAGCTCAGTGAAGAGGGTCACAACGTGACCGTTATCGATACGAACAAGGCCCGTGTGGAGCATATCGGGGAGTCCTACGATGTGATGAGCATTCTCGGCAACGGTTCGTCCATCACCACCCTGTCCGAGGCGGGCGTGGAGGAAGCGGATGTGTTCATCGCAGTCACCGGCTCGGACGAGCTGAACCTGCTGTGCTGCATGTTCGCCAAAAAGGCGGGCCACTGCCACGCCATCGCCCGCGTGCGCAACCCGTCTTACAGCCATGAGCTGGACTTTATCAAGAAGCAGATCGGCATCTCGGCCATCATCAACCCCGAAATGGCAGCGGCCAAGGAAATCTCCCACCTGCTGCGGTTCCCGGGCGCAAGCAAGATCGATACCTTCGCGGGCGGACGTGTGCGGCTCATCAAGTTTGCGCTGACCGAGCAGCAGGGGCTGGACGGCGTGGCCATCCACGAGATCCCCACCCGCCTCAAGAGCGACATTCTGGTCTGCGCGGTGGAGCGTGACGGCGGGGTCATCATCCCCAACGGTAACTTTGTGCTGCAGAACGGCGACCAGGTCACCTTCCTCGCCACGCAGGAGAAGGCCCACGAGTTCTTCCAGCGGATCAATATGCCGGTGCGGCCGGTGCGCAACGCCCTTATCGTGGGCGGCGGTGCCATCGCCTATTACCTGAGCCAGGAGCTGCTGGAAAATCACGTCCGCGTCCGCATCGTCGAGCGGGACCCGGCCCGCTGCAATGTTCTGGCCGAGTCCCTGCCTGAGGCACAGATCCTGAACGAGGACGGCTCCAACCGCGACTTCCTGCTCTCGGAAGGTCTGGAATCCACCGAAGCCTTCGTGGCTCTGACCAACATCGACGAAGAAAACGTGCTGCTGACCCTGTTTGCGAAAAAGCACTCCAAGGGCAAGCTGGTCACGAAGATCAACCGCCTCGAGTTCGACGATATTCTGGCCGGGCTCGATCTGGGCAGCATCGTCTACCCCAAGTACATGACCTGCGACTACATCGTGCAGTACGTCCGCGCCCTGCAGAACGAGGCCGGCAACAACATCAAGACCCTTTACCGCATCCTCGACGACCGCGTGGAAGCGCTGGAATTCACTGTCCATGAGGAGAGCCGGGCCACCGGCGTGCCGCTGAGCCAGCTGCATCTGAAAAAGAATCTGCTGCTCTGCTGCATCACCCGCGGCGACAACATCCTCATCCCCCGCGGCGGCGACCAGATCCAGGTGGGCGACAACGTCATCGTCGTCACGCTGGAACACGGCCTGCACGACCTGCGGGACATCGTGGAAGAGTAACGGGGGACAGGACGTATGAATTATGCGATCGTCTTTCGTCTGCTGGGCTACATCCTGATGATAGAGGGTACACTGCTGCTGCTCCCGGCGGTGACGAGCCTCATCTACGCCGAGTGGGCCGTCATGGGCGTGTTCCTGCTGACGGCGGCCATCAGTGCGGCGCTGGGTTTTGCCCTGCAGGCCATCAAGCCCCGCAGCAAGGTGTTCTATATGCGGGAGGGCTTTGCGGCCACCGCCCTGAGCTGGATCACCATCAGTATCATGGGTGCAGTGCCGTTCGTCCTCACCGGCTGCATCCCGAATCCCGTGGACGCCATGTTTGAGACCGTTTCGGGCTTCACCACCACCGGTGCCAGCATCCTGCCCGGTGTGGAGGGCCTGCCCAACGGCATCCTGTTCTGGCGCAGCTTCACCCATTGGATCGGCGGCATGGGCGTTCTGGTGTTCCTGCTCTCCCTGCTGCCCCTGACCGGCGGCTCCCACGTCAACCTGATGAAGGCGGAAAGCCCCGGCCCGCAGGTGGACAAGCTGGTGCCGAAGGTGCAGTCTACGGCCAAGATCCTGTACGGCATCTATTTCGCGCTCACGGTGGTGGAGGTCTGCTTCCTGCTGGCGGGCGGAATGAATGTGTTCGACTCTCTGCTCACGGCCTTTGGCACGGCGGGTACTGGCGGCTTCGGCTTCAAGAACGACAGCTTTGCCAGCTTCTCGCCCTACATCCAGTGGGTCGTGACCATCTTTATGATCCTCTTCGGCGTCAACTTCAACGCGTATTTCCTGCTGCTGCTGCGCCGGTTCCGCCGCGCAGCGTCCAGCGAGGAAGTCCGCGCCTATTTCGCCATCATTCTGGCGGCGGTGGCCGTCATCACGGTGAACATCCGCAGCCTCTACGGCACCTTCGGCGAGGCGCTGCGCCATGCGGCCTTTCAGGTCGGCTCCATCATTACAACCACCGGCTTTTCCAGCTGTGATTTCGACCTCTGGCCCACGCTGGCAAAAGAGGTGCTGGTGCTGCTGATGTTCGTGGGCGCCTGCGCGGGCAGCACCGGCGGCGGCATCAAGGTGAGCCGCTTCCTCCTGCTGGGCAAGACGCTGGGCAAGGAGCTGAAGCAGGCCCTCCACCCGCAGGTGGTGGCCCCCGTCCGGATGGACGGCAAGCTGGTCAATCATGAGACCATCCGCACCACCAACGTCTTTCTGGCGGCCTACATCTTCATCTTTGCGGCGAGTTTCATGCTTGTCAGTCTGGACGGCTTTGACATGGTGACGAACTTCACCTCCATCGCCGCCACCCTGAACAACATCGGCCCCGGCCTCAATCAGGTGGGCCCCATGATGAACTTCGGGGCCTACTCCAACTTTGCAAAGCTGGTGCTCATCTTCGATATGCTGGCCGGTCGTCTGGAAATTTTCCCGATGCTGGTGCTCTTCCTGCCCGATGCGTGGAGAAGATTCTAAAAGCTTTATAACGCAAAAAATCCCCCGGTCCAGCCGGGGGATTTTTGTCTGGATCAGAACGTCAGATCGACCTTTTCCTGCGCACGGTATTGCAGAGCCTCGAGCAGCGAATCCTCGTCGAGGAGGCGCTTGCCGGAGAGGTCGGCAATGGTGCGGGCCACCCGGAGGATGCGGTCGTGGGCGCGGGCCGAGAGGCCCAGCGTCTCGTAGGAGGCCCGCAGGAGCTGTTCAGCGGCGGGGGTCATCCGGCAGATGCGCCGTACCTGCCCGGCGGTGAGCTGGGCGTTGCAGCGCACATCCTCGTAGCCGGGAGCAGAGTACCGCTGGGCCTGGATGGCCCGGGCGGCAAGGACCTGTTTCCGCAGCTCGGCGCTGCTCTCGGAAGGGGCAGCGCCATGCAGTTCATCGAAGGCCACCGGGTCCATCTCGACGCAGAGGTCGATGCGGTCCAGCAGCGGGCCGGACACCCGGCTGCGGTACTGCCGCACCGCGCTGGGCGAACAGGTGCAGGCTCGGGTGGGATGGCCGTAGTAGCCGCATTTGCAGGGGTTCATGGCGGCGACGAGCTGGAAGCGGCTGGGATAAGTGGCGCTTCCGGCGGCCCGGCTGACCGTGATGCAGCCATCCTCGAGGGGCTGGCGCAGCACTTCGAGGCTCTCGCGGGAGAACTCGGGCAGCTCGTCGAGGAAGAGGACGCCGCAGTTGGCCAGACTGCACTCGCCGGGGCGGAACTGCGCCCCGCCGCCTGCCAGCGCAGCCGAACTGGCTGAGTGGTGGGGGCTGCGGAAAGGCCGTGCCGTCACGAGGCCCCGGCCTGCGGGCATCTGCCCGGCGATGGAGTAAATTTTCGTCGTCTCCACGGCTTCTTCCCGGGTCAGGGGCGGCAGGATGCCGGGCAGGCGGCGGGCCAGCATGGATTTTCCGGTGCCGGGAGCACCGACGAGCAGGACGTTGTGTCCGCCCGCAGCCGCGATGACCATCGCCCGGCGGGCCAGCGGCTGGCCGCAGACGTCAGCGAAATCGGGAACCTGGCTCCACGCATCGGCAGGGTCGAAGGGGACAGGCATCGTAGGCAGGATGGGCTGGATGCCCCGCAGTGCGTCCACGACCTGACGGGCCGTTGCGGCAGGGTAGACTTGCATTTCGCTGCCGCAGGCCTCAGCGGCTTCGGCAGCGTTCTCGGCAGGGACATAGAGCGCCCGCACACCGCTGGCGGCAGCTTCCAGCGCCATGGGCAGGACGCCGGACACCGGGCGGAGACTGCCGTCCAGTGCCAGCTCCCCCAGAAAGGCCGTGTCCTTCGACGGCGGCTCCAGCTGCCCGGAAGCGGCCAGCACCGCCAGCAGCAGGGGCAGGTCATACACCGGGCCGGTCTTGCGGACGTCGGCGGGAGCGAGGTTGATGGTGATGCGGCGGTCAGGCCACTTGAAGCCCAGATTTTTCAGGGCTGCGTGGACGCGGTCGCCGCTCTCCCGGACGGCGGAGTCCGGCAGGCCGACGATGGAGAGGGCGGGCATCCCGCCCGAGATGTCGGCCTCGACTTCCACGGGAAAGCCGTTGAGGCCCTTGAGGCCGAAGCTCTTGAGGACTGCGTACATGGGCGCTCCTTTCTGCCCGATGGGGCGGCAGAAACCATCCATAAAAGGGGTGACGGAATTTTTTGCGGTGCTTCGAAATTTATTCCGAGATAACAGACAAAAGGAATGAAATGGTTGACTAAGAACTGACTAAGAAATGGGAAAGACAGGGCGCAGATGCCCAAGTTCGACACAATTTTCTGTTTGAATCTATTATATTAAAGGGCATGTGAGATGTCAACGAAACGCGGGCGATCTGCGATTGGAGGAAGAATCTTATGGTTGCGAAAGAGTACTGCTGTTACACCAGGCCCTATTCCAGGATCGAAGGCTTTCAGCTTGCACACACGCTGTACTACAGCGCAAGCGTAGAGGAAGAGGGGGTTGTACTGGCAGTGCGGCGGCAGCAGGGAGAAGAGTGTGTCACGGAGCAGGTCATCTGCCCGGTGGGCGACTTCGGGCGGCTGATGTCCCTGATGCGGTATCTGTGCGAAAATGGAGTAGGGCTGGGCCACTGGCTGGATGTACTGGACGACGCAGGGCAGGTGTACTGGCCCTGCACGGCTGCAAATGGGCAGCAGGAGAGCGGAAAGCCTGCACGATTTGTGGCATTTGCTGGTTTTGAGGGGGGAAACTTGGTACATAATCCTGAATTGACACAAAGCGTATAAAAGCTTATATTATAAGTAGACTTGGATGAATTTGTCCATTATGGTCAAAAATTATAAAGGTAAGGTGTGCAATATGTATCAGGATGAGTATAAGCGCTGGCTGGCAGCGGATCTGGAGGACGCAGATCTGAAGCCGGAGCTGGCCAAGGTCGAGGGAAACGACGACGAGATCAAGGACGGCGACGTGGTGCTGTTCCGTTTCAATGTTTGACGGAGGAAAAAAA
>OKVH01001297.1_pt1 | contig 11960 bp, 13 predicted proteins | sample 1604791 | NCBI WGS metagenome assembly OKVH01 (sample SAMN01760919, study PRJEB22395) | human gut metagenome | reverse complement strand
GTAAGCATGAGCCGATCACAATTCTGGCCCCTTATTTAGAATGTGATCGTTTAGTTGATCTGGTACATAAAAAATACCCAGAAATAAATTTGAAAGTTCTTTCTTATTCTGGTGCAAATACAACGACATATTTACAAAATATGTTAGCAGCAGATGATCTGCCGGATATTTGTACACAGACTATTTATGATCCTAATATTGACGATGTGAGTGACAGGATGATCGATCTTGCTGGTTATGATTTTACAGATAATTATGTGGAATCTAGATTGCAGGATATTTCAGATGATGGAGCTATTTATATGCTTCCATCAGCCTATAGTTGTATAGGTATCACATATAATAAGACCTTGTTAGAAAAACATGGATGGAAACTTCCAAAATCTTTTCATGATCTTGAAAAGCTGGCGAAAAAGGCGAAAAAAGCAGGTTGTTGGTCAGTCTTCCGGTGACAAGGGACGAATCATGGTCATTGACATCTTCCACCAGAACATCCATCGTCTGTCCTTCAAATCTTGCACAGCGTTCTCTCGAAATTTCCTGTACTTCTGCAAGCAGACGGTCAAAACGGTCTTTCACTACATCATCCGGGATCTGATTTTCCATAACAGCTGCCGGGGTTCCGGTACGCTTGGAATAGATAAAGGTAAACGCACTGTCATACTGCACTTCTTTTACCACTTCCATCGTCTCCAGAAAATCTTCTTCTGTTTCACCCGGGAAGCCGACAATAATATCCGTTGTCAGAGAAATATCAGGAAGTGCCGCCCGAAGTTTTCGAACCAGTTCCAGATAACGTTCTTTTGTATAATGGCGGTTCATTTTCTTTAAAATAGCACTGCTGCCGGACTGCAGCGGCAGATGAAAATGCGGACAGATTTTCTTGAATTCTCCACAAATACAGCATAAGCTGCACCACGGCTTAGTGCTTCAAGTCCTATCTGTCCGCTTCCGGCAAACAGATCTAAAAAATATGCTCCCGGAACATCAAACTGCATGACATTAAAAAGAGTCTCCTTCGTCTTGTCAGTAGTCGGTCTTGTATCTTTTCCCTCAATAGTCTTTAGAGGGAGGCTTCTCGCCGTTCCTGCTATGATTCGCATATGGTTCCCTCCTCTGTGATCGTGCGGGCAAGTAAATGAAGCGCCGCATCTGTGGCACTCTTCCGCACCTGCATCCGGTCTCCCGCAAACAGATGCCGTTCCGTGACAACCCGTCCGTGCAGGCAGCAGCCGATGTAGACAAGCCCGACCGGACATTCCCTGGTCCCGCCGTCCGGTCCTGCCACGCCGGTCACGGACAGCGCCGCATCCGTATCCGCCGTCCGCGCCGCAGATACCGCCATATCCGCAGCCGTCTCGGCACTCACAACGCCGTAGCGCTCAATCGTCTCCGGCTTCACATGGATCATCTTCACCTTCGCTTCGTTTGAATAGGTGACATATCCCTCCGTAAAAAATGCGGAGATCCCCGGCACATTGATAAGCGTTGAGGCAATCATCCCGCCGGTCGCGGACTCTGCTGTCGTGAGCGTATAATGATATTTTTTTAACAATTCAAAAATCCGATACTCCGGCATTTCATCAAGCATCTTGCTGCCGGTCTGTCCCTCTGCTGCCATCTTTTCTTCCTTCTCTATTTCTGGTCTTTTAAGACGTCTTTGTTCTTCACAATGTAATCGATCAGAGATACCACGGTCAGAATCAGCGCCACATACGTCAGCACGGTGCCGAGAATCTGGAAGAACGGCATCTGGATGTCAAGGATCAGAACGATCACCATCAGCATCTGGAACGTTGTCTTGAACTTTCCCCAGTAGCTTGCTGCGATCACAACCCCGTTGTCGGATGCCACCAGACGGAAACCGCTGATGATAAATTCTCTCGCAATGATCACAATCACAATCCATGCCGGAATTCTGTCAAGTGCAATCAGACAGATCAGTGCAGAGCAGACCAGAAGCTTGTCTGCCAGCGGGTCCATAAACTTTCCGAAATTTGTTACAAGATTGTACTTTCTTGCAATTTTTCCATCCAGAAAATCCGTCAGGCTTGCGACAATAAAAATAACAAGCGCAATGTAATTTCCGTATCCTTCAAAGTATGGAGCTAACAGGAAAAATACAAAAAACGGAATAAGAATCACACGGAAAGTTGTTAATTTATTTGGTAAATTCATAATTGTTCCTCCTATTTTACAATCGTAGCGATCAGGTCATATTCATATGCACCGGTAACTTCCACCTTCACAATATCTCCGGTTAAAAGTTCTTCGTCCGTATTGATAAAAATATATCCGTCTACATTTGGCGCATCCCGGTAGGTTCTGCCGACGTAGGTATTATTTTCATCCGCAACCTGTCCTTCAATAAACGCATACAAAACCGTACCTTTCATGGCTTCATTCTTGTCAAAAATCACTTCTTCCTGAAGTTCCATGACGTCTGCCTGCCATTCCTCTTTTTGTTCCTGCGGCACCTGATCCGGCATTTCCGCTGCCGGTGTTCCTTCCTCCGCGGAATAAGTAAACGCTCCGAGACGGTCAAATTCCATATCATTGACAAACTGCATCAGTTCTTCGTGCTGCTCTTTTGTCTCCCCCGGGAATCCGCAGATCAAAGAGGTTCGCAAAGTGATATCCGGGACACGTTTTCTCAAATAATGGATTCTCTCGATCAATTCTTTTTTATTTGTTTTTCTTCCCATGCGATGCAAAATTGTATCGTTGCAGTGCTGGATCGGCATGTCCAGATAGTGACAGACCTTTTTATCCTTAATCATGGAATTGATCAGTTCCTCATAGATTTCCTCCGGATAACAGTACATAATACGAATCCAGAACAGACCGGAAATCCCGTTCAGGCGGTCTAACAATTCATGCAGGCATTTTTTCCCATACAGATCCACACCGTAAAGCGTTGTCTCCTGCGCAACAAGGATCAGTTCCTTTACGCCTCCTGCAACCAGTTCTTCTGCTGACGTAACCAGCTCGTCCATCGGAACACTGCGGTAACGTCCGCGCACAGACGGGATCACACAGTAGGTGCAGTTTTTGTTGCATCCCTCTGCAATTTTCAGATATGCATAATGTCCGCCTGTCGTAACCGTCCGTTTGGTCGACAGCTGCGGCAGTCCGCTGAGCGTATGAAAATTTTTATAAAATTTATGCTGCAGGGTCTCCTCGAGTGCCTCTACAATGGAATCATAGGAATTGGTTCCTAAAATAGCATCTACTTCCGGTATTTCTTTTTTCACTTCATCCTGATAACGCTGTGTCAGGCAGCCGGTGACAATGAGTGATTTACAGCAGCCTGTTTTTTTCTGCTCTGCCATTTCCAGAATGGTGTTAATGCTTTCTTCTTTTGCATCGCCGATAAAACAGCAGCTGTTGACAATAATGATATCCGCTTCCGTTTCATCATCCGTCAGTTCAATTCCATGACTGGTAAGCATACCGATCATGTACTCGGAATCTACCAGATTTTTGTCACATCCGAGTGAAACAAATAATAATTTCATATAACCTCTCACTTGAAAAAGGGAATGACAGCTGTCACTCCCTTTTGGTATTTCTTAGTTTTCGTCCTCTCCAGGTACAATCTTTACTTCTCCGCGGTATAACTCTTCCACGGCAATGGAAAGCGGCTTGTTGCAGACCGGATCATCAATCAGTGGTTTTGCTCCGGCAATGATCTGTCTTGCACGCTTTGCTGTGGCAAGAACAATGGAGTAACGGCTGTTTACCACCGGTTCTTCACCGATTTCGCCCTCGTCATTTACAACTTTCATTAATTCAACATAAGATGGATGTATCATATTCATTCTCCTTTCGAAAAGCTTTTGAGATTTTCTCTCATTTGATTAATAAAATCTATATTAGCAGATACCCGATACTCCTGATCCCTTCCGGTATTTTGTGACTGCTCATCACAGATCAGCTGATCAATCAAAGCCGATGCGTGATCCACCGTATCGTTTACCACTAAATAATCATAATTTTCAATTCCTTCGGATTCCTCACATGCACGTGCAAGCCGTGCCGCAATGACCTCCGGAGTCTCTGTACCGCGTCCGACCAGACGGTCACGCAGTGTCCCGGCATCCGGTGCCGTAACAAACATCAGGACAGCATCTTTTATTTTTTCTTTTACTTTTAATGCTCCCTGTATCTCAATCTCTAAAATTACATTCTTTCCGAGATTTAAATTTTCCTCCACATAAGAACGAGGAGTTCCATAAGAGTGGCTGACATATTTTGCATATTCTAAAAAATCATCCTTCTGAATCATGGAATCAAACGTTTCGTCCGTCACAAAAAAATAATCCACACCATCTTTTTCTCCCGGTCTCGGATCTCTGGTAGTTGCGGAAACCGACAGTGCATACCTGTCCGGATGTGCTGCCAGCAGTGCTTTCATCAGAGTTCCTTTGCCCGCTCCGGAAAATCCGGAAATAACAACTAACTTTCCTTTCTGTTCCATAACGCGCTTCCTTTATTCTATATTTTGGATCTGTTCGCGGATCTTTTCGATTCCGGTCTTCAGATTAATTCCCACATCTGAAATTTCAATATTATTTGCCTTTGAGAGAATCGTATTTGCTTCACGGTTCATCTCCTGTGCAATAAAATCGAGTTTGCGTCCTACCGGACCTCCCTCTGAAAGTGTCTCCTTCATCGAGGTAATATGGCTGCGCAGACGCACGGTTTCTTCATCCACACACACCTTGTCTGCATAGATCGTAACCTCTGTCGCAATTCTTCCCTCATCGATCTGGGTATCTCCCAAAAGTTCCTGGATCTTTTCCGTCAGATGGCTGCGGTATTCCTGCATAATCTGCGGAGAACGCTCCTCAATGAAATCCACTCCGGCAAGCAGGTCATCTAACTTCTCACAGAGATCCTTCTTTAAGTTCTCGCCTTCCCGGATACGGGTCTCAACGAATTGTTCACATGCTCCGCAGATTGCCTTCTGCAATCCATTCCAGAGCTCTTCTTCGTCCATTTCCTGTTCTTCCATAACAAAGACATCCGGATAACGGGACAGTGTGCTTACCCGCACATCATTTTCCAGATGGAATGTTTCTGCCATGGCATTCAGATATTTTAAATACTCACCGGCAAGTCCCTCATTATACTTAAGTGCATAATTATCCTCCGTATAGTCCTCATAGGAAATATACAGATCCACTTTGCCTCGTTCAATATATTTTTTTAACAGACTGCGGATCGCACTCTCAAAAAAATTTAACTTTTTCGGCATCTTCATGTTTACATCAAGATACCGGTGATTTACGGATTTCAGTTCCACGGTAAATTTGCGTTTTTCATCTGCAATCTCACAGCGCCCAAATCCGGTCATGCTTTTAATCATTTTACTTTCTCCCAAATATCATGCACATATCTATGCATAGATAAATGTATTATAATGCTTCTTTGCCGTTTCGTCAAATGTTCTTGCAAAAAATGTATACAAAAGATATCCACTTTCTGCATATAGACAAAAGACGTGGAAATTACTATAATGATTCATGAGTTTGAAAAACACTATAATCATGAACAGGAGAATTTCCATGGCTTTTGACGGAATCGTAATCGCAGGTTTAGTCCATGAACTGAACCAGACGATTTTAAATACAAAAATCAGTAAAATTGCGCAGCCCGAAAATGACGAGCTGCTTTTGACATGCAAAGGAAGCAGCGGACAGTTCCGCGTATCCATTTCGGCAAACGCTTCCCTTCCTTTTTTATATCTGACGGACACCAACAAGACAAGTCCCCTGCAGGCACCTACATTTTGTATGGTTTTGCGCAAACATATCGCAAACGGGCGGATCATAAGCATTACCCAGCCCCATATGGAGCGCATCATCCATCTGAAGATAGAACACCTGAATGAAATGGGGGATCTCTGTCACAAAACCCTTGTCATTGAATTGATGGGAAAACATTCCAATATTATCTTTTGCGATGAGGACGGCACCATAATCGACAGCATCAAGCATGTCTCTTCCGCCGTAAGTTCCCTGCGCGAAGTGCTTCCGGGCCGCCCATATTTTATTCCTGCCACACAGGAGGACAAATTCAATGCCATGACTATGGATGCCACACAGATCTGCGATGCCATTAAGGCAAAACCGATGTCCATCTGCAAAGCTATCTATACAACATTTACCGGTGTCAGTCCACTTGTTGCATCCGAACTGGCATACCGGGCTGGGATGGATGCAGATCAGTCTCTTTTGGCCTGTACCGATGATGAAATCCACCATCTCTCAAACCACATTGCATGGTTTTTTGATGAAATCCGCCACAACGAATTTCATCCGGTGATCGTAAGAAAAGACAAACGGCCGATCGAATTTTCTGCAATTGAACTGACCATGTATCAGGATTATGAGATGGAACATATGGAAAGCATCTCGCAGATGCTCGAAGTTTTCTATGCTGAGCGCAATATTTACAACCGTATCCACCAGAAATCCGCAGACCTGCGAAAAATCGTCACAACTGCGTTAGAGCGCAACCAGAAAAAATACCAGTTACAGCAAAAACAGCAGAAAGATGCCGAAAAACGGGAAAAATATAAACTGTACGGAGAACTGATCAATGTATACGGTTACAATCTGCAGGACCAGGCAAAAGAACTGGTCTGTGAAAATTTTTATGACAACAATAAAGAAATCCGTATCCCGTTAGATCCGCAAAAGACCGCACGTGAAAATTCCCAAAAATACTTTGATAAATACGGAAAACTGAAACGGACTTCCGAAGCTCTAGAAGTCCAGCTTGCGGAAACCAAAGCGCAGATTGACCATCTGGAGTCCATCCAGAATTCTTTGAACATTGCACTCTCCGCCGATGATCTGGTGCAGATCAAAGAGGAATTGATGGAATACGGTTTTATCAAAAAACACAAACACGGCAAAAAACAGAAAATCAAAAGCAAACCTTTCCATTATATTTCATCCGATGGCTATGACATGTACGTCGGCAAAAATAACTATCAGAATGATGAACTGACCTTTAAATTCGCAACCGGAAATGACTGGTGGTTTCACGCCAAAAAAATGCCGGGTTCCCATGTAATTGTAAAAAACAAAGGGGGAGAAATGCCGGACCGCGTATTTGAAGAGGCCGGAAAACTTGCCGGTTACTATTCCAGCGGACGTGACAGTGACAAACTTGAAATTGATTATCTTCAGAAAAAAAATGTAAAAAAACCGGCCGGAAGTGCACCCGGATTTGTCGTATACTATACGAACTACTCTCTCACGATTCATCCGGACATCAGCGGCCTGACACTGGTGGAATCATCCAATACATAAGTTTCCAGCATAGGCTTTCTGCTTAGCGCATATACTAGAATCGTACCACAAAGTACAACCGCAAAGGAGGAAGAAAAGCATGGCAAACAGAAGTACAAAAAAATCATTGGAACGTTTTAAGTATGAAGTTGCAGATGAGCTTGGAGTCCCACTTAGCAACGGATACAACGGTGATCTTACCGCAAAACAGAATGGATCTGTCGGCGGTTATATGGTCAAAAAAATGATCGAAGCACAGGAAAGACAGATGGCTGGCAAAGGAGAAAACATCCAGTAACCCACTTGTCCCAATGTACAAAAGAAAAAAGCAGGTCTCTGTCACGGAGACCTGCTTTTTCTTTTGCCGGAATCTACAAATTCATTTTTGAAAGCTGTTCTTCCTGAAACTGCATCATTTTCTTTTGCAGAATGTGATGTCCGGGTTCTGTCAGTTCCGGGTCTTCCTCAAGAATTGTTTTTACTTCTTCCGAAGCCTCCTGCAGCACCGCCGCATCCTGGTAAATATCCGCCAGCGCAAATACCAGATCTCCACTCTGCCGGATACCGAAAAAATCTCCCGGTCCGCGTAATTTCAAATCCTCACTCGCAATAAAAAAGCCGTCGTTTGATTTATTTAATATTTCCAGACGTTTTTTTGCCGTCTTGGCCGAAGAGGCATTGATCATAATACAATAAGACTGTGCATCTCCTCTTCCCACACGTCCACGCAGCTGATGCAGCTGTGCTAAGCCAAATCGGTCCGCATTCTCGATCAGCATCACGGTTGCATTCGGTACATTAACCCCCACTTCCACTACCGTGGTGGATACAAGCACCTGAATTTTATTTTCCGCAAATTCCTGCATAATTTCATTTTTTTTACTGCTCTTCATCTTTCCGTGAAGCACGCCCACCTGGATGCCGGATGGCAGTTCCTCCATAAGCGTTTTCGAGTAATCAATTACATTTTCTCCCTGTGTCTCTTCGCTTGCCTCTACAAGCGGACAGATCACATATGCCTGATGTCCTTTTTTCACCTCATCTGCAACAAACGCATATGCTTTCGGCCGGTATGCCGTATTAACCACACAGTTTTTGATCGGAAGCCGTCTTGCCGGCACCTCATCCACAACCGAAATATCCATATCTCCGTAGATAATGATCGCAAGGGTTCGCGGAATCGGTGTTGCACTCATAACAAGAATATGCGGCATATCCCCTTTTTGCGCAAACTCCTCTCTCTGCCGCACGCCAAAACGATGCTGCTCATCTGTGATCACAAGCGCAAGATTTGCATATGTCGGTTTTTCCTGAATCAGCGCATGCGTTCCTACAATCAGGGCATTCTCATACAGTTCTAACCGTTCATACGCACTGCGTTTTTGTTTTGCCGTCATGGACCCCGTCAGAAGGATTACCGGAAAATGCAGTCCAAACTGCTCACAGAGTTTCTGGAATGTTTCATAATGCTGCTGTGCAAGTACTTCCGTCGGTGCCATGATGGCAGACTGATATCCATTCTGTGCGCACCACGCCATTGCCAGAAAAGCCAGAATCGTTTTACCGGAACCCACGTCTCCCTGAATCAGGCGCTGCATGGCATACGGTCCCTGCATATTTTCCGTCACATCATGCAATGCTCGTCTTTGTGCTCCCGTCAGTTCATACGGAAGCTTCTGAATCAGATCTTCCACGAACTCCGGATGTTCCATCACAAAGCGGTTTTCCTGTCTGGTTCTCTTTTCTTTCTGGTACTGCATGCCCATGATAAATAAAAAGAACTCATCAAAAACCAACCGCTTTCTCGCCTCGATCAAACGTTCCATCGTATCCGGAAAGTGGATCTGTTTGACCGCATAATTATACTCACACAGTTCCCTTCGCGTACGAATTTCTCCCGGAAGAAAATCCGTAAGCAGTTCTTCCTCATCCAATGCCTGCCGCATCGTTTTTATCATGAGATTGTTGGTGATCCCGCTGGTCAGCGTATACACCGGAAGAAAACAGTTTTCGATTTCCTGATAGGCCTCCGGCGTATACACCACCGGCTGTTCCATCACAAATTTGCCATCCTTAATGTGAACATTTCCGTAAAAAACAAAATATTTGCCATGTGTCAATGTATTCCGTATATAAGGCATCCGATACCAGATCAGCTGGATCTGATGTCTGGGGCTTCCAATCACAAGAAGTGTCACCTGCATATGTCTGCCACTTCTCGTTACCGGTGTACGCTCAATCCGTGCAACAATCGCAAGCTTATCCTCTGTCTGCATATGTTCCGCTGTCATCTCATCGATCGGCACCGGATGGGGATACTGTATATAATTTCTGGGAAAATGAAGGAGTATATCACCTACGGTGTATACTCCCATTTTTTCGAATAATTTTTTTGTTTTTTCACCAATGCCTTTGATTTCCGTGATTGATGAATCCCGACGCATATCTGCTCCTTATTCGTTTCTGTGCTGCATAAATAGTAACTTTTATTCTACAGAAATAACAAAATAGTAAATCGGCTGACCACCACAGTTGATCTCTACCTCAACATCCGGATACTTTTCTTCGATCATTTTTCCGATTTCCTGTGCATGCTCTTCTGTCTCATCCGCACCATAATAAATGCTGACAATTGCAGAATCCTCATCTACCATCGCATCAATCATCTTCATGGTTGTCTCTTTCAGATCCGTGCCGACCGCAAGAATTGCCTTATCGCCAATTCCCATATAGTCATTCTGTCTGATCTGCATGCCATCAATTTCAGTGTCACGAACCGCATAGGTCACCTGACCGGTCTTTACACTGTCGAGTTCTGCCAGCATGGCTTCCTTATTTTCCTCCGCAGTATAATCCGGAATATAATTTACCAGAGCCACAATTCCCTGTGGAATTGTCTTGGTCGGAAGTACAATAATATCTTTATCCTCTGTCAGCTCCGCTGCCTGATTTGCCGCCATAATGATATTTTTATTGTTTGGCAGAATAAAGATATGATCTGCATTTACATGATCAATCGCTGCAAGCATGTCTTCTGTGCTCGGATTCATGGTCTGTCCACCCTCGATCAGATAGTCTGCTCCCAGTCCGCGGAAAATCTCATTCATTCCCTCACCGATGGAAACGGCAATAAATCCCATTGGCTTGCGGGGTTTCTCTTTCTCTGCCTCCTGCTCCTTCTGCTGGGCAGCCGCTTTTTCGGCATCCTTAATCAGCTTTTCCTGATGTTCCTCACGCATATTGTCGATCTTGATCTTTGTAAGAGAACCATGGGTCAGTGCCTTTTGAATGGCAAGCCCCGGATCGTTGGTATGTACGTGAGTCTTTACAACCTCATCGTCTGCTACCACAACAATCGAATCTCCGATAGATTCCAGATAAGATTTGTATTCCTTTTCTTCTTTTTCAGACAATGGACGTGTTAATACAATAATAAACTCTGTGCAGTAACCATATTTAATCTCCTGCTCAGCCGGCTCTGAAACTTTTGCCGTGCCTGCAGATGCCGGAGTCTCCTCAATGGAATAATCAATTTCTTTTCCGAGAAGGGAATCATAGGCTCCCTTTAAAACCTGAACCAGTCCCTGTCCGCCGGAATCCACTACCCCTGCCTGCTTTAAGACCGGAAGCATTTCCGGAGTCTGACTTAAAACATACTCCGCATGTTTGATCACTTCATCGCAGAAATAAACCAGATCCTCTGTCTCCTGTGCCAGATCAAGCGCTTTGTCTGCCGCACCCTTTGCAACGGTAAGAATCGTTCCCTCTTTTGGCTTCATAACTGCTTTGTATGCTGTTTCTACCGCTTTCTGGAATGCATCACATAAAACAGAAACATCTACCTCATCATACTCTTTGATAACTTTACAGAAACCGCGGAACAGCTGGGATAAAATAACGCCGGAATTACCTCTTGCCCCACGAAGGGAACCGGAAGAAATTGCTTTTGCAAGTTCTTTCATTGTCGGATTGGACAACGCACCGACTTCACGTGCTGCTGACATGATCGTCATTGACATGTTTGTACCGGTATCTCCATCCGGAACCGGGAAAACATTCAGTTCATTGATCCATTCCTTTTTTGCATCCAGATTCTTTGCACCTGCAAGGAACATTCTGGACAAACTCTCCGTATTGATACTTGTAATCTCCAATTTCTTATCCTCCCTAGTCAATCACGCGGACGCCTTCGACGTAGATATTGATCTTATTGATCTTCATGCCCGTAAATGACTCCACTTTATACTTTACAGTCTCGATCAGGTTGTCAGAAACTGTGCAAATGCTTACGCCGTAAGCGACAATCACATGAAAATCAATATTGATCAGATTTTCATCTTCAATTGTGACACTGATACCATGTGTCAGATAATCCCTTTTCAGCAGCTTCACCAGTCCGTCTTTCATATTAACAGCTGCCATACCGACAATACCAAAACATTCTACCGCAACAGAACCTGCGTAAGTGGCAATGACATCGTCTTCCACCAAAACCTTTCCATATTGGGTATCTATCTGTCCCTTCATACTTGTACCTCCAATATTCGTAAACCATCTCATAGGTATTACATCATAGTTACTCGTATTATAACCATTTTTCCTGCAAATTGCACACTTTGCCATGATTTTGCACCTCCTTGCATTTCACTAAGCTTT
>OKVH01001292.1_pt1 | contig 12002 bp, 16 predicted proteins | sample 1604791 | NCBI WGS metagenome assembly OKVH01 (sample SAMN01760919, study PRJEB22395) | human gut metagenome | reverse complement strand
ACTGGCAGCAGGCCTGAGCGGATTTGAGATTGTCGGTCTGAGGGACAGACGGACCGGAAAGGAGTATTACAGGAACGATGATGGGTTGCATGAACGAAAACAATAGCAAGGAAATGCATGAGGGGAGCGGACAATGGAAATCATAACAAAACTGGAACAGTACTATTCCATGAAGCAGGAAGCCAAAGACCTCCGGCAGAGGATTGAGGCAGGGGAGCGTTACCTTGCAGAGATGGAGAAAGAGGGGTGTCAGGTATCAGACACAGTGACAGGGACACGGAAAGACGGGACGATCGGAGCGATCTGTGTCACCGGCTTCCCAATTCCGGAATATGAAAAAATAAAAACAATGACGAAAAAGAGAATAGCAAGGCTGAAAATACTGGAAGAGGAACTGATGGAAGCAATGAACCAGGTGGATGACTTTATTAACAAAATCCCCAAGAGTGAACTCCGGATGATCTTTCGCCTGCACTATATTGACGATTATACATGGTTCAAGGTAGCTCACGTTATGAATGGCCGGTTCCCAAAGCGAAAAAACAAGTATACGGCAGACAGTTGCAGGATGTTACATAACAGATATCTGGAGAAAATTGAAAAAAATTAAAAAATGTTCGCTCACGTTCGCCTAAAGTATGTTACAAATAAAATGCAAGAACAGACAGACGCATATCTCCTGATGTTCGAAAAAGCCGCCGATCCTCTCGGTGGCGGCTGACGGAATGTAGTTTAAGGGAAAAACATACGGCGTTACGCACCGTAGACTCTGGTTCGACCCCAGATGTTCCGATCGGCAGTAGATGTTGCCGTTGCTGTGAATAATCAAATAATTTCTTCCTTTCAGAAATGCGAAAAGTGCCCGATAAAAGGCACTTTTTTGCATATTCTCTTAAAAAACGCTTGACATATGGTACACCATATGATATTATATATACATAAGGAGGTGAGATACAGATGAGCGATGAAAACAGAAACAGATCCGGAATCGACTGGAAGAGCTGGTTACTCACAGCGATCACGGATCTGACAATCGGGATCATACTTATGATCCTTGACAAAATCTTCTAAGATTAACTCTTAGAAGAAAGGAGAGGGGCGAAAGCCCTTCTCTGAAATAAATATAACACGAAGGCTCATCTGTGTAAAGTATGTTGTGGAAATTAGGGATATTTTTCATTGCGATCGGATTGGCGAAGATTGCGTGGTATCTGATCCAGAAATGGAGGGATAAACGTGCCAGTCGGTAGTCCATCAAAACAGACCATTGCAACAGAGAAGTACATGAAGAAAGCTGGCTGGATTTCCAAAAGCTACAAACTCAGAAAAGAAGTGGTGGAAGAGTTTGCGAAAGCCTGTGAGGCAGCAGGGGTAAGCCAGGCAGGGCAGATCATGGCAATGATGCAGGAGTTTGTGAAAGAACAGAACAAGTAAGTAATGCAACGAAAGGGGCATCCGTTTAGCGGGTGTCCTTTTTGCATGCCAAAACAGGAGGAGCGGAATGACCGGAAGAAAAAGTAAATATGAAACACACGTGAAGCCGTATCTTCCGGAAATTGAGAAATGGTGCAACACCATGACGGAAGCACAGATATGCAAACGGCTTGGCGTTGGGAAGAGTGCATGGAATGAATATAAAAAGAGATTCCCGGAACTAATGGAAAGTATTAAAAGGGGAAGGACAGACCTTGTATCTGATCTGAAAAGTGCACTGATTCGAAAAGCGAAAGGCTATGAATACACAGAAACCAAGATCACAAGGCAAAAAGCAGAGCTGCCGGATCTGATGAAACAGGCACTGATTGAAGCTGGTTTCAAAAAAGAAGAACTGGAAAGAGTTGACCTTGTAAAAACAGAAATCAGCCGTAAGAAAGCTTCTCCGGATGTTGCGGCAATCAATTTGCTGTTAAAGAATTACGATAAAGAAAACTGGGCAAACGATCCGCAGATGCTGCAGATCAGGCAGGAAGAGCTAAAACTGCGGGAGAAACAAGTAGAAAATAATCTATGGTAAGGATGGTGAAAGTATGGCACATGAAAAAGTATACGGTATTTGCGAGGACAAATGCAGAGAAGAAGTAATACCAAAGTCACAATATTATCTATTTCAGCATGATGCTTCAAGAAGTCCAGGCGGTGGGACGATTACGCTGAGTTATTTACCATATCCAGAAGGGTTCACGTATAAAAACTGTATTGTAGTAGGTGGAACACTTCACTTAGGAAAATATGCTGGTGGGTATACAAAAACTTATTGTGCATGGGAGAGATATGATGATCGACACAGTAGACTTGAAATTGACCTAACAGAACAAGGAATAACTGTATATGGCTATCCTGGAGATTCCACTGAGAACGAATATTATCAGTACCGTGTGCTTTTTGCATTGATGCGAATTATCTGATATGAAACAGACATTAGATACGTTTTATAAGTCAAAAGAGTGGGTGAGCCTGGTCGGTGCTATCAGACTGCAGAGGATCAATGCTCAGGGTGATCTGGTCTGTGAGTACTGCGGGGAACCTGTTGTGCGGGCATACGACTGCATCGGACATCATGTTATTGAACTTAACGACAACAACGTGAATGATGCAATGATCGCACTGAATCCAGATAACATACAGCTTGTACATCATAAGTGCCATAACAGGATACATAAGAAATTCTGCTATGGCGAAGACATGCGGCAGATTTTTCTGGTGTATGGATCACCGCTGTCAGGCAAGACGAGCTGGGTGAGGGAAGTGCAGAACGAAGGAGATTTGATCGTTGATATAGACAGTATCTGGCAGAGCGTGAGCGGATGCAATCGTTACACAAAGCCTGGAACGCTGAACAGTATTGTATTTGGCATACGGGATTATCTTATTGAGAGCATCAAGTACCGGCGTGGAAAATGGCGGAACGCTTACATTATCGGCGGTTATCCGCTGATCAGTGAACGTGAGAGACTGTGCAAGATACTTGGGGCAAGGGAAATCCTGATCGACACCAGCAAGGAGCAATGCCTTGCACGACTGAATGAATGTACGGACGGCAGGAATATTGCAGAATGGACAAAGTACATCGAAGAATGGTGGCACAGGTACTCCCCCCACATCCCTTGATACGATGGATGGGAAGGACTGTCGGGAAGGTTGTTTCTCTCACAGAAAACCGAAAAATGAGATTTTTGGATTTGAAAAATGAGAAAAATTGAAAAAGGAAAGATTCTATGGACAGAAAAGCAGAATTATTAGAAACCATCGACCATAACAAGGCTCTTATACCGTTGGTAAATGAAGTAGTCTTTTTGGAAGGCAGGCTTGAAGAACTGAAAAAATTACCGTTTTTAAAGATCCATCCAAAGCAGCCAGACCTGCAGAGAGCCACACCGGCAGCGAAGCAGTATAAAGAGCTTTTACAGCAGTACACAAATGCAGTTAAAATTCTGATGCGGGCAAGCGGCATTGATGAGGATGATGAAGACAGTCCACTGCGAAAATGGGTGAAAGAACATATCAACGGGGGTGAAGAATGATGGATGAGTACGCAGGATTATCACCGGTACACCGGGCGATGGTACAGGCACGCACAGCTCACAGCGACACAACAGGGATAACAGATGGTGATCCACATTTTGTTATTGATACCGTGAGCAGAAAAATTATAAACAACAGCGGAAAAGACACGCTTGTGCAATACGACCATAATTCAGAACGATTAACATTCGAATTACCTCGCTATATCGAAGGACACGATATGAGCAACTGCAATAAAGTGGCAATCAGTTATCTTGATGTCACTGCGGCCGGATTATATGAAGTAGATGATCTGGCAGTAAAAGAGGCAGATACGGAGACGGTTGCTTTCACCTGGTTAATTTCATCAAATGTAACACAGATCGTTGGGAAGATTGCTTTTGCAATCGAATTTGAGTGTGTACAGGAAGGCGGAGAAATCACTTATAAATGGCACACCGGCGTAAATGAAGACATGCGGGTTATCAGCACGATTACAAACGATGCCACTGTTGCACAAGAAAATGTGGATGTACTGGAAAAATGGAAACAGGAACTGTTTTCAAGAAAAGTCCCAACCAAGACAAGCGAGCTGGAGAACGACAGCCATTTCCTGACAGCAGATACAGAGATCAGCTGGGGAAGAAAAGATGGAACATTTGCCGGAATGCAGAGTGTGGCATTGGGGTTGGATGTAGAAGCATTTGGCGATAACAGTTTTGCAGAAGGAAATAATACGGTGGCGTATGGTGACAATAGCCATGCCGAGGGATATCAATCTCAAGCAACTGGTCAAAACGCTCACTCTGAGGGCGAAAATAATATTGCAAGCGGTCAGGGGGCACACGCAGAAGGGGGAGCAGGCACTACCGCATCTGACAAATATGCACACGCGGAAGGATATGGCACAACAGCGTCCGCTCAGGCAGCACATAGCGAAGGATATAATACCTATGCAACCGGAAAGTACAGCCACGTAGAGGGGTATAATTCGAAAGCAACTGCGGATATGGCACACGCTGAGAATTATGGGACGGAAGCATCCGGCAAAAATTCTCATGCAGAAGGGCTTATTTCAATAGCAAAAGGAAATGGTTCTCATGCAGAAGGTTTTGGGACGGTCGCATCAGCCAAGTACCAGCATGTCCAGGGGAGATACAACGTGGAGGACACAGAAGGCAGGTACGCCCATATCGTGGGCGGCGGGAGCGATGCGGAAAGGAGGAACATCCACACACTGGACTGGGAGGGCAATGCAGAATACGCCGGGGATGTCATTGCGACCGTCAACGGTAAAAAAGTGCCCATGTCCACAATAGCCGGGATTTTATTACAGCCCGGAGCTGCCACGCATAATGCAATCTACCGTGGGGAATGCCTGGGCAACACGATAACGGATGAACAGGCGGCAGCCATTGCAGATGGCAGCTTCGAAGACCTGTTCATCGGTGACTACTGGACGATGGGCGGCGTAAACTACCGGATCGCCGATTTTGATTACTGGTACCGCACCGGATTCCCGGAAGCGAGCAGGGTGGAAAAACACCACGCAGCCATCGTACCGGATACCAGCATTGCCACAGGGCAGATGAATGGGAGCAATACCACATCGGGCGGCTACCGGAATTCGCTTATGAAATCCAAAATGAACGATACCATATTGGCACTGCCGACGGAAATCCGTTCAAGGCTACTGGTGCATAATGCATTGCTGGATGGTGCGTGGACGGAAATATCCGTTGACCCGATGAATGAGATCATGGTGTATGGGTGCTACATACTGGCTGACAACAGCAACAAGCAGACGTCAGAGAACCGCCAGCTCAGCCTGTTCCGGATGAGCCCGCAGGCACGGTATGCCGGTGGCAATTACTGGATCCGGAACTATGCCAACGCGACAGAATTCACACTGGTATCCTACTATGGAGACGCCAGCAAGGATGCGGCAACCAGCACCTACGGCATCCGGCCGGTATTTGCAATCCGCGGGGAATGATGCGATATGATAATTCGGGAAAAAACCATCTGGACTCCTGACAATTCGTTTCTGCTGGAGTACCGTGCAAGAGCAGAAACAGGAGAGATCGTCATTGGTCAGGAGCTATGGCAGGAACTCGACAATTTGGCTGAAGACTTTCACAATGAACGCTATTTTTATGACGTTGAAGCAGCACGGCTGAGAATGGATTTCATGGAAAATTGTATCAGACTTACAAAATCACCTTTTTATAATAAACCCATGGTGCTGATGCTATGGCAAAAAGCATGGATCGAAGCGTTTTACAGCTTCAAAATGGCAGAAAGCGGATTTGACCGGTTCAAGAAAACCATCTTGCTGATTGCCAGAAAGAACACGAAAAGCGAAACGTCTTCAGCTCTGGCAAACAGTGAATTTATTGTAGGAAACGAAGGTGCAGACATATGCTGCAGTTCAAACGATGAGGCACAGTGCAGCATCGTCTACGATGCCATTGATCTGATGCGGCAGCTCTATGATCCGGGAGATCTGGACACGAAGCGAAACCAGCGTTTCATCCTCAATAAGGCAACGAACACGAAAATCTTTAAGATGTCGGACCGCACCAAGAACAAAGAGGGGCGGAATATTGATTTCGCCATTGTGGATGAAACACATGAAATGAAAGAAAACATCATAGGAAAGTCCATTGAACAGTCACAGAGCCTGAAAGATAATCCGAAGTTCATCAACATCACAACAGAAGGATTTGTGATAGATGGCTATCTGGATGAAGAACTGAAAAAAGCCAGAAAGGTGATCAGCAGGGAAGACGACACACTGGCAGGCGAAAGGCTTCTGCCATGGCTGTATACGCAGGACAGTGAACAGGAAGTCTGGAACGGAAACCGGAAAAACCGCTTATGGCAGAAATCAAATCCGACACTTGGGATTGTCAAAAAGTGGGAATACCTGGAAGAACAGGTTGATGTAGCAAGGGAATCAAAAGCAGACCGCATTTTTGTGCTGTCAAAAGATTTCAACATCAAACAGAACGGCACGGAAGCCTGGCTGAACCTGGAAGATTATGAATACCATGCAGTGTATGACCTGGAAGAATTCCGAGGATGTATCTGCATGGGTGCAGTCGATCTGTCAGAAACAACCGACCTGTGTGCGGCGAAAATTCTGATGATGAAGCCGGGAGATCCGACCAAGTACATCTATCAGCATTACTTCATACCGGAAAGCAAACTGGAAGATTCCGATGACTGGAACGCAGGGGCACGTTACAAGGAATGGGCAAAACTTGGGACTCTGACAATCACAGAAGGAAATGACATCGACCTGGCGAAAGTTGCAGACTGGTTCTACCAGCTGTATATCGACTACAACATCCGCTTATGGAAATGTGGATACGACCAGCGATTTGCGAAAGACTGGATCAACCGCATGGGATTCTATGGCTGGCAGCGTACCGGGGATGATGATTCTGATCTGGTTATGATTCCGCAGAACGCCCAGACACTTTCAAATGCGATGAAATTGTGCGAAGCGGATCTGAAACACCAACTGATCAATTACAACGAAAACGTTATGGATCGCTGGTGCTTCAAAAATGCGGGCATCAAAGTAGACGATCATGGTCAGTGTCTCTGCATCAAACAGGAAACGAACAAGCGAATAGATGGTGCGGTCTGCCTGATCATCCTGTATGAAATGTACAGGAGATACCGGACGGAGTTCATGCAGATCATTGCGAATGAGAAGTGAGAAAGCAGGTAAATATATGGGATTTTTTGACAGATTAAGAAGAAAACCGCCGAAAACACAGAAGTGGGCACAGACCCTGAATGGTTATGCCCCTGTATTTTCGCAGTTCGGGACAAACATCTATGCTTCTGATGTTGTGCAGCAGGCGATCAAGTGCATTGTGGATGAGATGAAAAAATTGAACCCTGTACATATCCGGTACAACGGAAATGACCCGGTACCGGTAAACAGTGATATCCAGACCGTCCTGAACAATCCGAATCCACTTATGACAACGAGTGAATTCCTGGAGAAGGTCATGTGGCTGCTGTTGCTGAATTACAATGCTTTTATCCTTCCGACCTATTACATGTGGGAAGATGAAAGAGGAATTCAGAAAAGGAAATACAGTGGACTCTATCCGCTGAAGCCGACACAGGTAGACTTTATTGAAGATGCATCGGGGAGGATGTATGTAAAAATGCGTTTCGAAAACAATTTCGAAACAACAGTGCCATATGATGACCTCATTCACATCAAGTACAATTATTCCATCAATGAATATATGGGCGGTGATGCGTCCGGTCAGCCGGATCACACAGCACTGCTGAAAACCCTGGAACTGAATGACACACTGCTCAGAGGGATTGCAAAAGCCATGAATTCGAGTTATGCGGTCAATGGGGTTGTGAAGTATAACACAATGCTGGATGACGGGAAGATGGAAGCGGCATTGAAAGAACTGGAGCGAAAACTGAACAATTCAGAGAGCGGATTCTTGCCGCTGGATCTGAAAGCGGAATATACACCGCTGCAGCACGAAATCAAGCTGGTGGACGAAGAGACACTGAAATTCATTGACGAAAAGATCCTGAGAAACTGGGGTGTACCGTTATCGATCCTGACCGGAGACTACACAAAAAGCCAGTATGAAGCATTTTACCAAAAGACGCTGGAGCCGCTGATCATATCCATATCACAGGCTTTTACCAAAAAACTGTTTACAGATCGCGAAAGGTCATTTGGAAACAGGATTGAACTGTATCCGAAAGATTTGATCTTTATGACGGTAGAGCAGACGCTTGAAATGGTGAACCTGTTAAGCAATACCGGTTGCATCTATGAGAATGAGAAACGTGTGGCGTTTGGACTTAGGCCGCTTCCGGAACTGGAGGGAAAGCGTTATATGTCACTGAACTGGGTTGATATGGATATTGCAAATCAATATCAGGTGGGAAAAAACAAGAAAGAAGGAGAGGCAGATGGATCAGAAGAATAAACCGCTGGAACAGCGTTCCTATCATTTTGAGATCCGGGCGGAAGAGTCCGAAGCCGGGAATATCATCACCGGCCGACCGATTGTATACAACAGCCGGACGGATCTTGGATGGTTTGATGAGATCATTGAACCAGGTGCCCTGAACAATACAGATCTGACGGATGTACGGTTTCTGGTAAACCATGATACCAGTAAAATTCCACTGGCAAGATCCAGAAGGAATAACGGAAACAGTACCATGCAGCTTACCACCGACAATGACGGTCTGGGCATCCGGGTAACATTGGACACAGAAAACAACAGTGAAGCAAGGGCACTGTACAGTGCCGTACAGCGTGGCGATATTTCCGGAATGTCATTTATGTTCGGCATCCGGGACGAAGAGTGGGAGAACCTTGACAGCGACCACCCGACACGCCATATCAGAGATATCAGCACAGTCGTCGAAGTAAGTGCCGTGACATTTCCGGCCTATGAATCGACTGAAATAAATGCACGAAGCAAGGAGGCATTGGACAATGCCCGGTCAGCAGTGGAGACTGCAAGGCAGCAGGGTGCACCGTCAGTGGAAACTGATGACCTGGAACTTTTAAAAGAAAAAGCAAAAATCTTAGGAGGTTTTTAAGTGGGCAGAAAGAAAGTATTAGAGAAACGCCTGGCAAGACTTCAGGCGAAGAAAACAAAACTGACAGAGAGAGCACTTGCATCCCAGGATGCAGCGGAAGTAAGAAGCATCAATGAGGAACTGGGCGAGCTGAATGAAGAAATCGCAGAAACACAGGAAGAGATCGATACGATTGAAGAGGTGACACCGGACCCGGAACCAGATCCGAACCAGCAGAGAAGCAACCCGCCTGTGGGGGCACAGCAGGTAAACAACGGAATCCCGATGGCATCCTATTCTCAGAATCCGGCAGGTACACAGCAGAGAGAGAATAAAGATCCATATGCTTCCATGGAATACCGTGAGGCATTTAAGGCGTATGTACAGAGAGGCACACCAATTCCGGAAAATCTGACACAGCGTGCAGGCGGCGATGCAGGACCAACCGTGGCAGCTGATCTTGGTATGATCATCCCGACAACGATCATGAATGAATTCATCAAAAAAGTTTCCAAAGTGTACGGTCAGCTGTACAGCAAAGTACGCAAGCTGAATATTCAGGGCGGCGTAAAATTCCCGATTTCAGATCTGAAAGCAAATTTCAAATGGATTACGGAAACAACTCCTTCGGGCCGCCAGAAAGCCGGAGACGTAAAAGAATATGTTGAATTTTCCTACAATATCGGAGAGATCCGCGTATCCCAGACCTTACTTTCACAGGTTGTTGCTCTCCAGATGTTTGAGGATGAGATCGTCCGCATTATGACAGAAGCATATGTGGAAGCCATGGACAAGGGTATCATTGCCGGAACAGGAGCAGGTCAGATGCTGGGCATCCTGAAGGATACCAGGGTCACAGAACAGACCGGCCATATTATCGAGTTTACTGCGGAACAGTTTGGAAACTGGGAACAGTGGAGAAAGAGACTGTTTTCTATGATTCCGCTTTCCAAGCGTGGAAAAGGAGAGTTTATTTTTACTGCCAGCACCGTAGAGTCCAACCTTCTGACCATGAAAGATGCAAACAACCGTCCGATCTACAAAGAGGCTGCTGAGTTAAATGTCGGGGAAAGTGCAACAGACGGCAGATTCTACGGCCGTGAGGTTACGATGGTTGAGCCGGATATTGTGGCAGACTTTGATACGGCAGGCAGTGGCGATGTTGTAGGCGTTTACTGGATTCCGGACGATTATGCGATCAATACCAATCTTGCATTTGGCATGAAACGCTATTTTGATGAGGACAAAAACGAATGGGTGAACAAAGGCTTAACGATCGTTGACGGAAAGATCCTGGACCCATCCGGTGTCTATATCATCAAAAAGAAATGATGAGGTGAGAAATGAGCAGCACAACAGTAGAAGCATTAAAAGGATTATGTGCCGCAATCAGAAATGACGGTACGGCAGCAGGTGACATTCCGGGGGATACCATCCCGGAAGTCATCGATCAGATCACGGCAGTGAAAAAAAGCCAGAACAAGGCATCGGAGACAGGCCAAAATACAGGTGAGTAGGAGGTGTCAGGGTGACGGATGAAGAACTGCTTGCAGCAGTGAAAAAGAGAATAGGCATTACAGGTGATTATCAGGACGATACGATCAGCGGGCATATTCAGGATATAAAAGACTATATGGCAGACAGCGGCGTAAGCGATGCGGTCATGGAGTCCGATGCGATTCTTGGAGCCGTTACCCGTGGTGTATCAGATCTGTGGGATTATGGGAGCGGAAGCGGGGAGTTTTCCCCCTACTTCTTCCAGAGGGTCACGCAGCTGACGTACAAAGGCGGTGAGGGCATATGAGAGAATACAGGCCGGCATTGTTCACGACTCCGATAAAACTGCTGGCACCGGGCTATCAGACAGTCAAGGGTGTGCCAAGGAAGATTTATCCAGAAGATGGAGAACTGATCTGGTGCAGTTTTAAAACTTATGGTGGGACAGAAAGGACAGTCAATGATATCTATGCGATCGAGGACACCGCGGTGATCGAAACCTGGTATCGCCCGGATATCAGAAGTGACTGTCGGATCATGCTGGCAGAAAACGGTGCCGTGTATGACATCATCAATGAGCCGGAAGATATGGAGCAACGGCATAAGTACTGCAAATTTAAGGTGCAGCGGATCAAGGGAGGTGCGTAGTCTGGGAAAAAATATGCTGAAACTGGATACCAGTGCTTTTGAAGCATATGCAGAGAGACTGGACAGGCTCGGTGCAAACCTGAAACCGATCTTTACGGAAGCTTTGGAACAGGCGGCTGATAAGATTACGCAGGACACACAGGAAGCGATGCAGAACCAGAACCTTCCGGCGGGAGGAAAGTATCACCATGCCGGAAACCCGACAGAAAGAAGTATCCTGGAGCATCCAAAAGTGAAGTGGTCCGGTATGATCGGTGAAATGGGCGTAGGCTTTGACTTTTCAAAGCATGGTGCAGGGGGATATTTGATTACCGGAACGCCCAGGATGGCACCGGATCGGGAACTGAACAAAATTTACAAAAGCAAACGGTATATGTCTGAGATTAAAAAAGGCATGAGAAACGTGTTTGAGGATGCGATTCAGGACTATATGGGAGGTTGAAATGGAAGATGATTTGATTGAGATCCTGTCAGGCTTTGGCTTCCCTGTATTCCGGCAGGGGAGCCTGACTGATACCGATGCTTATCCGGACAGTTTTTTTACATTCTGGAACAATGACAGTCCGGATCACGCACACTATGATGGGGATGAGTATGGTACCGAATGGGATTTTGACGTAAATTTTTACAGCACGGATCCAGAGAAAACATACAAAGTTCTGACGGATGCGAGAATCCGGTTGAAACAAAACAGATGGATTATTCCAGGCAAAGGGTATGACGTGGCATCGGATGAAGATCGGAAGAGCACACGTCTGAACTCC
>OKVH01001285.1_pt1 | contig 12042 bp, 15 predicted proteins | sample 1604791 | NCBI WGS metagenome assembly OKVH01 (sample SAMN01760919, study PRJEB22395) | human gut metagenome | reverse complement strand
CTACGGCTGGCAGCCAGCAGCGCAGCTGATAGAGCAGTATTTATTACATTCAGACGAGCTTACAAAAGAGCAGGAAACAGTAACCATGCGTTAGAGGCGAACGCAGGAAAGAGAGGCAAAGAATGAAAACAATAAGCATTTTGAATTTAAAGGGCGGCGTAGCCAAGACCTTTACAGCGGCAAACATGGCGTATGAGCTTTACAGGCGAGGTTATAAGGTGCTGCTGATTGACAACGATAAGCAGGGAAACTTAAGCAAGGCGTACAGCAGATATGATGCAGAGAACGTAGCACCAGTTACAAGGCTACTGGCTGGGGACTGGGAAAACGCAGACGAGCTGATACAGCATACAGAGTATGAGGGTATCGACATTGTAACGGCGAATATGTCACTATTCGGGGCTACATGGAATTTAACCAAAGAGGACAGCGAAAACCAGATAGAGAGATACAAGGCGCTGGTATATGCAAGGGTGCAGTATTACGGAGATTGCACCATATACGGCAAGTATGATTACTGCATCATTGATAACCCGCCGGATATTGGGCTTAATGTTGTAAATGCGCTGGCAATCACGGACGAGGTAATAGTACCCGTAAAGGTGGACGAGGACGCTTTAGAGGGGCTGGACATTGTGACAGAGCAGATAGAGGACGCAAAGGCATTTAACCCAGCATTAAAGCTGGCAGGCGTACTGATTACGTCATACCAGAACACAGACGGCGAGGCAGCAGGCGTAGAGTGGCTGGAACAAAAGACAGATTTTAATATTCTGGGCATTATTCGGTATTCCAAGAAAGTAGCAGAAAATACTTTTATGCGTAAGCCGATTTATGAGTATAGCCCATGCTGCGGAGCGGCGCAGGGGTACAAGAAATTTGTAACAGCGTACACAGGGAAAGAGAGGTAGCAAGCGTGGCACATAAAGAGAGAATATGCGCTTACTGGCATTGCCGCAGGACTGGCGGTACGGAGTGCTGGAACTGGGGCAGCAAATTTGCAGGGCAGAAATGCCCGCAAAGCGACGCTTGCGAGCATTGGAGAACGTGCGAAATGTGCAACGGAGTAATGGGACAGTGTAAGAAAAAACAAAGGATTGAGAAAGCGAGGTAGAGAATATGGCAAAGTTTGGCATTAACGACATTCTGAACGCAAAGACGAAAGCAGCAGGGCAGCAGGCGCAGACCGAGGGGTACAAAGAAATCTATTTAAGCCCTTACGAGGTAAAGGCAGCGCCGGAGAATACGCACCAGAAATTAGAGAACATAGAAGAGCTGGCAGACAATTTTTTACACGTAGGGCAGGAGCAGCCTACAGTATTGGCGAGAGTAAACGGGGAATACCGTATAATCGACGGGCACAGACGTAATGCAGCAAATATTTTGAACTTAGAACGGGGGCATAAGGAGTATGAGAAAGTGCTTTACCGCTTTATGGATATGAGCGAGGCAATGTATGAGCTGCGCTTATTGGCTGGCAATGGATACACGCAGGAGCTTACCGCCTATGAAAAAACCAGATTAGTAGAGCGTACCAAAGCGGCGCTTATCAGAGCCAAGGAAGAGGACGGCTTAGAGATACAGGGCAAAATGCGTGATTTAGTGGCGGCTATGATAAACGAGAGCAGCACAAACGTAGCCAGAATGGACGCAATCAACAACAATGCCACGCCGGAGATTAAAGAGCAGCTGAAAGAGGGTAATTTAGGCATCACGGCTGCGTATGAGGCAGCCAAGCTGGACGAGGACGAGCAGAAAGAAATAGCAGAAAAAGCAGCAGCGGGAGAAAATGTGAGGGCAAAGGAAATAGCGGAAAAGGTAGCGGAGAAAAAGGCGGGGGACGATTACGAAACACCGCACCCAGAAAGCATAACGTCTTTGTGCTATTCCTGCCAAAAATACAAGGACTGCAACGTAAAGACGGGAACGTGCCAGAAATGCGACCAGTACATAAACAAGGCAGAGGCTGAAAAGACGGACGAACAGCGGTACAGCGAAGAGCAGGACGCTATAGACCGCCAGACAAAGAAGAAATTACAGGAGCGGGCAGACGCAGAAAAAATGGAGCATCTGCCAAGCGAGGGAAACACAGAGCATAAACAGCATGAGGTAAAAATAGTGGCATCTTATTACGAGGACGTAGTAAGCGGAAAAAAGAGCTTTGAGCTGCGGAAAAATGACAGAGGCTACAAACAGGGCGACAGCCTTAAAATGCTGGAATTTAAGGACGGTAAGCACACAGGGCGCACGATTGATGCAGATATTATTTATACGCTGGAAGATTATACAGGGCTTACAGAGGGCTACTGTATTCTGGGTATCAGAGTAACAGACTATACGGGCAAGGTGTCCGAAACGGACACAGAAAGCGGGGCGGTAAATGTTTGAGTTTATGGACGGCGTAGTAGATGCGCTGGAAGAATTGGGACAGGCAGCAGTAGACGGTGCGGTATATTGCCTGATATGCGTAGTCAAACTGGCGTTGATAATAACAGCGCCAGTATGGGCGCTGCCGTATGCGATATGGAGAAAGGGGCGTAAGTAGTGAAATACAGACAGTGGAAAAAGAACTATAAGAAAAAGCACGGAGTAAACCCGCCGCTAGAGCTGGACAAGCGAAAACAGCGTAGGCTTGCAAGAAAAATGGCAAGACAGATAAATAAAACCTTGCCAACAGCAACAGAAACATTGACGGCAGCTATTAACAGCTGGGTAAAGAGCATAAAGCCAGCGCTGGCGACATTCTGCGAGAGTGTAGCGGCGGCGTTTAGCAATGTGGCGGCGGGATTAAGAGAAGAAAGCGAGGCGGTAGAAAATGACAAGTGTATTACTGGGAATAATTGTGCTGGAATTGCTGGCGATATTTTCAAAGCTGGACAAACTGGAAGAGAGGGGCAGAGAGAATGAATAATGTATCACTTACAGGGCGGCTTACAAGAGAGCCAGAGCTTAGATATGGCGGGCAGGACAATAGCACAGCTATTACCCGCTTTACGCTTGCGGTAGACGACGGGAAAGACACAGATTTTATAAATATTAAGTGTTTCGGGCGTACTGCGGAATGGGCGCAGAAATGGTTAAGTAAAGGCAGCAGGGCAGAGGTTACGGGCAAGATTAAAACAGGCAGCTACGAGAGCCAGCGCACGAGCAGCAAGGTATATTACACAGAGGTTGTGGCAAATAGCGTAGGTTTTGGAGAGAGCAAAGCAGAGGCAGAGGCGAGAGGGCAGCAGCTGCCGGAGAGTGACGGGTTTATGAACATACCAGAGGGAGCAGACGAAGAGCTGCCGTTTAATTAACAGAAAGCGAGGTACAGAACATGGAGCAGGAAGAAACAAAGACAACAGCGGCGGCAGGGGCAGAAATGCCGCCAGAGGCTGAAAGCTGGGTACAGCTGCACGAAAGCGAATTAACGGAGCTGATGCAGAAACAGGCAAAGGCTGCAATAACGGAACTGAAAAGGCAGGAAAAGCAGGAACGGAAGAAAGAGAAATACCACAACACTTTTACGCTTATGAAATGTTACCGTGATGCGGTTTTTCATATCGAGAACGCAATAAGCGACGGGCAGCAGTTAGAGCTTAAGGGCATGACGGACGAGCAGCAGCGTACATACTTAGAGAGTATCAGACGCACACGCTTTAAGACATTGATAATGACAGCGCATATAGACAAAGCGGTAGAAGAGATAGAGCGCCGCAGAGAGGCAGCGGGCAGAGGCGTCGGGGCTTTTTGCATCGAATGCCGAATCACATGCCTTACGGGAGGAAAGTACTTATATATTAGTCATTATTCCTGCAAAAAACATGCATATCGGCTTTACAGTTGCAGCAGGTTGTGCTACAATTACAGAGGTATTATATTTCTTTATTTTTTGGAGTTATTTTATGGTCAAAATTTGCTGTGACAGCACGGCGGACCTTTTGAACGAGGTTCACGGAACAAATCTGTACAGTCAGCGCGGCGTTACCGTTATGCCGCTTTATGTGCAGATAGGCGACGAGGAGTATCGCGACGGTGTGGATATCACAATGCGCGAGCTGCTCAAACGGTGCGGCGAAGCAAAAACGCTTCCCAAGACAGCTGCTCCGAGCGTTGAAGCTCTGCAAAAGGCATTTGCGGAGATGACAGCGGACGGGAGCGATGTTGTTTTTATCACAATCAGCTCTCACTTTTCATCAAGCTACAGCAATGCATGCATTGCTGCAGAAGGCAACGATAAGGTCTTTGTTGTTGATTCCCTCAACCTTTCAAGCGGCGTTGGACACGTTGTGCTCGAAGCCTGCGACATGGCCGAAAAGGGTCTGAACGGTGCAGAGATTAAAAAGGCACTTGATGAAGACATCATCCCGAATGTTGAAACCAGCTTCGTTTTAGACAGGCTGGACTACATGGTTCGCGGCGGACGCTGCTCGGCTGTATCCGCTCTCGGGGCAAACCTTCTGCAGCTGCATCCCGGTATTGAAGTCGCAAACGGCAAGATGCGTGTTGCCAAAAAATACCGCGGGTCATGGGAACGCTGCCTCAAAAACTATATCAAAGAGCGCCTTGAAGGGCGCAATGATATCCGCAGCCATCGCATATTCATTACTTACACGGAAACTCCCGACGAAATTGTTCAGGAGTGTGTAAAGCTTGTGCGTGAAATTGCGGACTTTGATGAAGTCATTCTGACAACGGCCGGTTGTACCGTTGCAAGCCATTGCGGCCCCAGGACGCTCGGGATTCTCTTCATCAGGAAATAAAACCGTTCAAAAAGCGATTGATGCTGAAAGGAGCATGAATATGAAAGCATATCTTGAACAAATGGGCATTCTTAACCCCAAGGCTGTTTATCGCAACCTCGCACCTGCTGAACTTGTTGAACATGCACTCGAAAGAGGCGAAGGCAAGCTTTGCAGCACCGGTGCATTTGTTATCAACACCGGAAAATACACGGGTCGTTCCCCCGATGATCGTTTCATCGTTGATGAACCTTCCGTGCATAATCTTATTGACTGGGGCAAGGTGAATGTGCCGATCAGCAGTGAGAAAGCAGATGCAATCTATGTTAAAATGTGTGCATATATGCAAAACCGCGAAGTTTTTGTTGTTGATGGCTTTGTCGGTGCAGATCCGCAATATGCGCTTCCCGTTCGTGTTGTCTGCGAAAACGCAGCAAGCGCATTGTTTGCAACTCAGGCATTTGTTCGCCCCTCCAAGGAGCAACTCGATACTTTCGTTCCCGGTTTCACCGTTCTCTGCACACCGGGATTCAAGTGTTCCCCCGCTGCTGACGGTGTGAATTCCGAAGCGGCAATCATACTTGATTTTGAAAAGCATCGTGTAACGGTCGCCTGCTCGCTTTACAGCGGCGAAATCAAAAAAGGCATGTTCTCCGTTATGAATTTTCTCATGCCGCAAAGGGGTGTTTTCCCCATGCATTGCTCTGCAAACATCGGCGACGACGGCGACGCTGCGCTGTTCTTCGGACTCAGCGGAACCGGCAAAACAACGCTTTCCGCCGATCCCGATCGTTGGCTGATCGGCGATGACGAACACGGTTGGTCCGATAACGGCGTTTTCAATTTTGAAGGCGGCTGCTATGCAAAATGTATCAACCTTTCAAAGGAAAACGAACCCGAGATTTGGGATGCAATAAAGTTCGGTACGCTTGTCGAAAACGTAATTATGGACGATGCCCGCAAACTTGACTTTGCGGATTCCTCAATAACCGAAAATACACGTGCCGCCTATCCGGTTGAGTATATCCCCAACTGTGTGATTCCCGGCATGGGCAATCACCCCAAAACCGTCATATTCCTGACAGCTGACGCCTTCGGTGTTTTGCCGCCGATTTCAAAGCTTACAAAAGATATGGCAAAGTATCACTTTGTTTCCGGTTACACAAGCAAGCTTGCGGGAACCGAGCGCGGCATTAAGGAACCGCAGGCGACCTTCTCAACCTGCTTCGGTGCGCCTTTCCTTCCGATGCATCCTTCCGTATATGCAGAAATGCTTGGTAAGAGAATCGATGAACATAACGCAAACGTGTTCCTTATCAACACAGGCTGGTCCGGCGGTCCTTACGGTGTCGGCAGCCGCATGAAGATTAAATACACACGCGCAATGGTCACTGCCGCACTTGAAGGCAAACTGAACGATGTTGAATATAAGCTTCACCCCATCTTTAACGTACTCGTTCCCCAAACTTGACCCAACGTTCCCGCCGAGGTTCTTAACCCGCGCGACATGTGGGCCGATAAGGATGCCTACGATGAACAGGCCAAAAAACTTGCTGCAATGTTCATAAAGAATTTCAGCAAATATAACAACATGCCCGAAAACATCATTAATGCAGGCCCCAAACAGATGTTGGATTAATTACTGACTGCTTTTGATTTATCATTCAGCATTTAAATGCCCGTTTATCCGTTGCATAAACAGATAAACGGGCATTCGCATCTTCCGGCTTGTTTTATACTGCTGAAAACATGACCGAAAGGAGCCGTTTTTTCGCAGTAAAAAGGCTGCTGACAACAAAACACTGTCGACAGCAACCTAATCATGTTCATTCCGTTATTTATGAGCTTAACGCTCAATACGGTTCAGCTATTGTAATCAGTCCTGGACGTAAGGAAGCAGAGCGACCTGACGTGCAGATTTGATTGCGGATGCGAGCGCCCTCTGGTGCTCTGCGCATACACCACTCATACGGCGGGGCATGATTTTACCGCGCTCAGTGATGAACTTGCGGAGTTTTGCAGCGTCTTTGTAGTCGATATGTTCAACCTTATCAACGCAGAACTGACAGACTTTGCGCCTGCCCTTCCTGGGACGGGGCTTCATTTTGCGGTCTTCCATTGAAATTTACTCCTTTCGCAAAATTAAAACGGTAAATCCGAATCGGAAATCTCAGTAAAGCCATCAGTTGCACTGCCGGAGCTGTTTGCGGAATCAAAAGAATTTGCCGCGAAACCGTCACGCGCAGACTGCTGCCCCCTCCCGTCCTGCCAACTGTTTTGACGGGAAGCGGAGAAATTGCCGCCGTCCTGTGCGGATTGATAATCCTGAGGCGGATAATTTCTGTTGTAGCCCTGCTGGTTGGATTGATATCCCTGCTGCGGATAACTCTGACCGCCTGCTGCATCGCGCGGAGAAAGGAATTCGATCTCCTCCGCCGTGACTTCGAGAGAAACTCGGGTTGCTCCGTCCTTCCCCTCATATGTACGCGGCACAAACTCGCCGACAACAGCGATTTTTTTGCCCTTGCTCAAGAACCTTGAACAAGTTTCGCCAAGCTGTCTCCATGCAGTCACGCGATAAAAGTCTGTCTGACGTTCTTCGCGATTGCCCGAAAAACGTCGATTGACGGCAAGATTCATCGTGCATACGGTTATGCCGTTCGGCGTTGTGCGCAGTTCGGGATCACCCGTGAGATTACCAATAAGAAATATCTTGTTCATTCTAAATCCTTTCTCAAGGTTTATGCATGATGGCGGGTCACTTTGTAGCGCATGATCTTTTCATCATTCTTCATGTTACGCTCAAGTTCTGCGGGCAGCTCGGCGGGTGCGTCGAACACAACGAGAACATAGTAGCCTTCGGTCTTGTAGTCGATGGTGTATGCAAGACGACGCTTGCCCCATTCATCAACATTTTCGATCATGCCGCCGTTTGCGGTGATAACACCGTTGAACTTTTCGATTACGGACTTGGTTTCCTCCTCATTAAGCTCAGGCACGATAACATACAGACATTCGTACTTATTCACTTAATTCACCTCCTTATGGTCATATGGCACCGCACTTGCTGCGGCGCAAGGTGTTGGCATAATATTATAACATTTTCCTTACAGGCTTGCAAGGAGTTTTTTCATGTTTTTTTGCAATATCCTATATATTTATCACATTATAAAGAAAAGGACGCACCGCATGTTGGGTACGGCTCGTCCCGTTCTTTTTTCCCTTCCTGTTTGGGAATCACGCATGAGTTGCGGCCAAGGACACCGCAATCATCAAGATAATTGCATTTTCTGTTCGGGCAGAGTTAAGACCGACGCTGCCCTTCGGATAATTGCCGGCAACAAAGCATTTTCGAGAACAGTTGTTGGCTCTGTCCGCTGCAATGCTTTGTCGGCAAGCTTGCATTCATGATGCTTCAGCGAGCACAGATTGCAAGGCGCAGGATCGTAAGCGCATCAGCTGTTGAAACCGCACCGTCGCCGTCCATGTCAGCCGCGCGAAGCTGAGAAGCATCAAGGTTGATAAGGCCGAGTGCGCAGCGCATTGCGGTCAGCGCATCGTCTGTCATAACCTGTCCGTCGCCGTTTACATCGCCGGGAACAAATGCCGAACCGTTGCTCTCGTATGCAATCCAAAGGTTATTGAGGCTCTGGTTGTAGATGATGTGGACTTCATATGTGGGCTCGGTGGAGAACTCTCCGTTATTATAAACGAAGCCTACGCGAGTGTAACCCTCAACCTCGTCCGTCGTTTCCACATTATAATACGGATACGGAGACCAGCTGTTATCCGTGAAATAGAGACTCGTTCTTCCGTCAATGGTGTAGTACTCGGGATCTGCAACCATTGCTGCAAATTCGGGTGCAGCGACGACATTGCCGTTTTCGTCAATTGGCTGTCCCTCGGAATTTACAAGGTAGTGATGTTTAAGAACAAAACCGCCGGAAACATCCGCCTGCGGCACATCGAATTCCGCAGTGCCTTGCTCTCCGTTTTCGTTATAAACAAACCGCGGACCTTCATCAGTGCCGGTTGTTGTGAACAGTCTTCCGCCCTCGTCAAGGAACTGATTGAGCAGCTGGAAGTTGGCATAGTAATAGTCCTGAATATCGATTCTGAACTTCATCGTTATGACATCACCGGGGTTGATTTCACCGAGATTCCAAACGATTGCAGGCTGTTCGCCGCCGGAATAATTTGCGTTTCCCCGGCTTGCATAGATGTCGTAGCGGACCGCAGTATTCTCATAGTTGTATACACCGAGGTCGTTTGTGCAAACCGGATTCTTAATGCAGGAATAAACGGTTTCCATCGGATTGAAAACCATACATTCGGTTGCAGAAAGACTGATGCTGCGGATTCGAAGCGTGATTTCCCACGTCCAACCGCTGCCCATGGATGCTGAATCCTCCGAATAGGTCAGGAGCTGAAAGCTCTCGGTGTTGGTCCGTGTTTCACTCTCCGCCGCAAATGCGGGCATGCAACATGCAAGAAGCATAATTGCTGCCGTCATAAGGCCGATGAGCTTCATTCCGAAACTGCGTTTTGAACATCTGTTCATTTTTTTCCTCCAATATTTTTCTTTTTTGCTTTGCGTCACATCGCGGCCCCGCGGAATTCATTCAACGGTTGGCTTTTTATACATTGCCGTCTTCGGAAAATCACGGGTGATACCGCCTCAGCCGCAAAACATTGTGTTCTATGAGTATAGCATATTCCTCGCCTATCGTCAATGTTTATCGATTACTTTTTCGGAAGATCATGATATACAATTATGTTTAGGGTATTCTCAGCTTCAGGATAACTTGCACCTGTCAATGGAGTTTGAAATCAAAACCGAATCTGTGAAGACCATGCAGATATTTTCTTGGTTATGTACATTAATGCTGCTTCAATGCGTTGCCTGTTTTCCCGCATGTTTCGCATTATCACCCCGAATTGATTGACAGATGAACCGTAAAATGCTAAAATCAGCTTGAACGCGAAACCAACCCGATGTTTCGCCGCAGCAGGATGGACAGGAGGTAATCGATGCAGAACACAGTAATACTCAGGGGACGTGACCTTTTTGGAACTACCGTCATCGACAACCGTTTTATTTCCGAACTCGTGCCGGATGCGCCCGAAAATGCCGTCCGCGTGTATCTGTACGGGCTTATGCTTGCCGGCGGCGCGGTTTCGAGCCCCGTTTCGATTTCTGATGCACTCAAGCTCAGCGATGCACAGGTTGCCGAAGCCTTCCGCTACTGGGAAAAATGCGGTATTGTGCGAATTATCGACGGCAGTCTGCTTTCCGTAGAGTATCTTAATCTTTCTGCCTCTCTTCCCGATAAGCGACCCGTTGACAACGAAAACGCACATTACTCAAAGCTTGTTCAGCGTTTGCAGGTTGTTCTCGGAACAAGAAACATGTCCGGTGCGGAATTGCAGAAAGTTTATGATTGGGTGGAAATATTCGGGTTTGAGGATGATGCCGCTCTGCTCATCGTTCAGCATTGCATAGAAAAAAAGGGCGCACGGGTGCATATCAACTATATGGATTCGGTTGCCAAACGTCTTGTTTCCGAGGGCCGTACAACCGCTGATTCGGTGGCGGAAAGCTTCTCAATGGAAAACGATCTTGCAAGCGGCGCGGCCGCAATTCTAAAGCGCTGGCGCAACAGCCGCCTTCCGACCGAAGACGAACTTGAACTGTATAAAAAATGGACAACTCAATGGGGCTTCAGTGACGAAGCCATTGAAATCGCCTGCCGCGATGTTGTTGCAATCGATAAACCGAACTTCAAATACCTTGATGCAATTCTCGGAAAATACCATGAAAACGGCAGTGTTTCGCCCGAAAAGATGCGCGAATTGCTGCGCGAGCAGGATATGCTTGCCGAGCTTGCACGCCGCGCATTTGCCAGAGCCGGACTTAAGCGCACGCCAACATCATCCGACAGACAGCAGGTTGAACTCTGGTGCAGCGACTGGTGCATGAATTCCGAATTGATTCTTTATGCCGCCGAACTTGCGTCAAAGAAAAGTACTCCGTTTGCAGAAATGAAAAGGATGCTTTCGGATTGGCACGAACGCGGAATCGTATCGGTTTCTGCTGCACGGGAAGAAACCGAGTGCAGCAATGCAGCACATCCGGCAGCTGCTGCATCAAAGGGGAAACCTGTTAATCGTGCTTTAAATTACAAACAGCGTCAATACAGTGCCGAAGAGCTCCGTGCTCTCGGTGTTGATCTCGGAGATGATGTATATGAAGATTAAATCTGCCGCCTTCTGCAAAAAACTTGAAACCGAGCTTTCGGAACGCAAGCGCAGAACCCGCCGTATTGAGAGTTCCCGCCTGCAGGAGGTCTATTCACGCAACCCCGAAATAAAAAAGCTTGATGACAACCTTGCGACTATCGCATTCGACATGGGCAGACAGCTTATGAATGCAGGAAATTCCGAAGAAATTCGTGGGCTCGCCAACGCTCTTATAGAAAAAAAACAGCGCGAGCGTCGAGAACTGCTTGTATCCTCCGGTTTTCCCGCCGATTATCTTGACCCGCAATATGAGTGTACGCTGTGTCATGATACCGGCCGCGTTGCCGGTGGGGAACTTTGCCGCTGCGTTGTCCAGCTTGCAATCAACACCGTGTTTGAAAGCTCCGGTGTCAGTGCTGCCCAAAACTTTAGGAATTTTGATTTGAACCTTCAAAAAAATCCAAAGGACAGAAATGTAATGAGCCGCATTCGTGATGCTGCCGAGGCCTATGCAAACGCATTTCCGAACAATGAACGCCGTGATCTGCTTTATCAAGGGGAAACGGGAGTCGGTAAAACTTATCTTTTGAATTGCATCGGCGGAAGAGTTCTTGAACGCGGCTACTCCGTGCTGAAAATCAGTGCTTATAAGTTGATTCAATTAACTCTGGACAACCTCCGCAACGAACCTTCCGAACGACCCGATTACATACTGCCGGATCTTTTGATAATTGATGATCTCGGAACAGAGCCTATGATACGAAATATCACTATTGAGACGCTGCTGTCCATCGTTTGCGAACGTCAGGATCTTGACAAGGCAACAATTATTGCAACCAATCTTGCCGTCACCGATGAAGACGGAGTGGACACGCTTCAATCCGTTTACGGCGAAAGGTTTGCATCAAGATTCATGGCTCCGCGAACCGCAAAGATCCAGCGAGTCCGAACGCAGAATGTGCGTTTGTCATTGTAATTCGTTTCCTTATTTTCACCCGCACTACAGTTGAACAGCACAAAGGAGCTGTTGCATTAGTCCCCAAAACAAAACCGGGCAACTCAAGAAGGGTTGTCCGGT
>OKVH01001272.1_pt1 | contig 12117 bp, 15 predicted proteins | sample 1604791 | NCBI WGS metagenome assembly OKVH01 (sample SAMN01760919, study PRJEB22395) | human gut metagenome | reverse complement strand
GATTGAACGAACTGAATGTATTCTTTCAAAAAATGAAAGCTATGAAAAAGTTTAAAGTTATCGAAGGAAATCGATTATTGCATCCAGAGCGGATTCTGGCTGGAGGTGGTATTGGAAATATTGGAACACTGTGTCCTACAGGAAATCATGCTGTTCTTTGCCAATATACTCACGGAACGTGCAATCAGGGACAGACCAATTATTCGTCAGAACCCTGTTATGGAGGTGGCACTTACCATACATGTGGTATGTGGGCCGCATATGATGTGAATTGTAATGGTTCTTCAACTTACTTTATCTGTCATCAAGGACAAGTATATCATTTTTGATATATAATATTTGGAGTGAGATTTATATCTCACTCCATTTGATGTAAAAAATTAAAGATAAAAATATGCGCAATATTATATGTTTAGTATTTCTATTGGTCTGTGTAACCGGGAAATGTTTCGGACAATTACAACCGAAAGTCGATGAACGTATTGAATTGACAGGCGTTGTATTTCGTATTGCAGGAGTTCCTGAATACACATATGGAGTCATTGAGGAATACAATAAAGATATAGATGAGTATTTTCAAAGCTACTCTCACCATGATCTGATAGAATATATTATCAAGCTCCGAAATGAGGATAGGCTGGGATATGCAGCTGTTGCGGCGAGTGCAGGTTTTATTTGCATAAGTAATGATAAAGTTTCATTAAATCAGCATATACCTGTTTCAAAATTACCCGGTCTCGGAGATCAGTGGAGGTCGGAAAAGGTATTTCGCAAATATGTCGAACTATTGAATGATTTCTATGTGAAGACAAACTTTCAGAAATTTTATAACGATCACAAACCTTTGTATGAAAAAGTAGAAATTGGTATAAATCAACTCCTTTCTGATTTTAATTTCTCATGGTTTTCCAATTTTTTTGGTGGTGATTTTATAAACCCAGCCATGTATGTTGCTTTGGGTAATGGTCCGAGCAATTATTACATAATGGATTACGAATCCAAGGCCGGTTATTCAATCATCATCGGTGGTAAATTAAATTATACCTATGAGGCTACCCTTCCGATGGTAATTCATGAAATTTGTCATAATTATACTAATCCTCTCTTTTATAAATACTGGTCTAAAATGGAGTCCTCAGCAAATGCCATCTATGATGAAATTGCGGATGACATGCGGGAAAATGCCTATGGCAATGTACAGGAAAGTCTTTTGGAATGGTTGAATAATTTATTTTCGATCATGTACTTAAGAGATAACGAACCTGGACTTGTAGATTATATGGTTGGAATTCTCAGAGACAGAGGATTCATCTGGATGCCCAGATCCGTCCAGTTTATGGAATACTTTTATCAAAACAGAGGACAATATCCGCATATCGATTCTTTTATGCCGCAAGTAGTTGATTTCTTCAACTATACATCCAGTGATTTCGATCGAATAAAATTCGAAACCTCAAATAACCATCCCTATGTCAGGAATATTTTTCCTGCTAATGGTAGCAATATTTATAATGGCAATTTCAGGGATATTCAAATCTCATTTTCACAGCCAATGTTGGGGAGTTATTGCATAGATACTGTTAAGGACGATCCGGCAATCACAGACCTGCCACGCGCGCAAATAAGACAAGCCTATTGGATCGACGATTATACGCTTTCTATCCCGCTCGATTGCTCTCAAATAGAAAAAAATAAAAAATATGGATTAGTATTGAGAGGCAATGGGTATGCGACAAAGGACTATGTTTATATGAATAACGATTATACAATAATCTATAATACAACACAGCAATGAAAATCTCGAAATACACATTCTTTTTCAATATAGATGGGAAGGAATATTACACCTATAATACACTATCAAATTCTCTGCTGGAAATCGACGAAGAATCTTATAGTATATTTCAAAATCACAAAACCGGTATCCAAGAATTATCGTCCGAGAAGGTCGACAAAGAATTATGGGATGTCTTGTGCGAGAACAACATTCTAACAGACAGCGATGAAGATGACTATCTGAAATACAAGGCTATCATAATGCGACAAAGGAGTCAACGGGCGAGCATGCATTTAACACTTGCCCCGACTATGGATTGTTGTTTCCGTTGCCATTACTGTTTCGAGAAATACAAGGAGAAAAAGTACATGACACCTGAAGTAATGGATCGAATTACCAAATACGTTATGTCATGTCCTGATCTGAAAAATATCAAAATTACTTGGTTTGGAGGCGAACCTCTTATGGCTGTGCCTCAGATTGAAGAATTTTATGATAAGTTCAGTGCCGTATGGGAAAAACCAATTAACTCAAACATCATCACAACCGGGTATCATATCAACGAAGAGGCTGTTCGTGTCATGAAAAAAGTACTTTTAATTTCACATTTATCACAATTACTTGCTCCTCGATCCAATACGAACGCCGGAGCTATTCCAATATTCTTACGGCCTTTGAAACGTTCGACATACAACGAACAAAGCTGCGGATATTCATGTTTGTTTTCGTGCGTGAGATTGACTCTGATAACGATATTGATTTCAGGCGCTTGATCGTTTAATAATTCAATATTGGATATGACTCTTTCGAATACATCCTCTCCAGACGGCAGATGCTTTACTGTGTTATGTGTTTCTTTCATGCCGTCCAAAGTAATCTGTGCGGAGGTTATTCCTACATTATTTAATCACAAAGAACGGTCCGAATTTATCCTCGATTTGGCACATAGAGGATTTAATTCCCCTTTTATCCGTTATCCGGAACCTTTTTTCAACGAATGTGCAATTCGCAACGAAATGGCGATCGCATTTGATCCGGAAGGATATGCATATAAGTGTTGGGAGGTAATAGGAAACAAAGAATATGCAATCGGCAAATTGAACGATGACGGTATTTTGACCGACATCAATCAAACGGTCCTTAATCGTCAATTATACGGGGCAGATACTTTTGATGATCCGGCGTGTTCGAAATGCAAATATTTGCCCATATGCAATGGAGGATGCCCGATTCAACGCATTGAAAATAAATTCGAAGGCGGTCATAATGATTGTTGTACTTACTATAAAGGCTTTACTTCCGATTTCTTGAAAATACATATCGCCAGAAAAAAAGCTCAGGAAGCCGCTGTTGAAAAACAACAATAAAAGGACAGGTTATGCCGCAACTCAGAGATAACTTTCACAGCGAAGAGGCGCAGGAGATCATGGGGCGTGCACCTTCGTGGGTCGTGCGGTGGGGAATTACGGTCATTTTCGTCATACTTGCCCTAATCGTTTTGGGCTGCTACATCATCAAGTATCCGCAGACCGTCACGGCTCCCATATCCATTACGACAGTCAATGCCCCCTCCGACCTTACGGCCCGTTACGACGGACTGCTCGACAGCGTATGTGTCGGCAACGGGGAGAACGTCCGTACCGGTCAGCTTATCGCTTTGCTCGCGACACCGGCCGACTACGACGACATCCGGTCGTTGGAAGAGCACCTCTCCGCCACCGATTCGCCGCAAGCGCTCGCCGAGGCCGAATGGGTGTCCGACCGATATGTTCTGGGCGACCTGCAATCCACATGGGCGGAGTTTGCCGCCCGCTGCCTCGATTTTAGGCATTATCTGGCCACCGATCTCATCGGAACGAAGAAGCGCCTTCTCGAAGCCCAGATTGCGAAAAACAAGCGCTATTATGCCCAATTGGAGGCACAGGGCAAACTGCTCGACAAGGACCTTGCTATGGGGCAGCGGACATTGGAGCGGGACTCGCTGTTGTTCACTCAATCGGTTATTTCTGCGGCCGATTATGAAACTTCCGTACAGAACTATCTCGCCAAACAGAACAGCAAGGCCGGCTTCGATGCGACACTGACTTCTACGGAACTCACCATCCTGCAAACCGAACAACAGTTGGTGGAACTCTCCGTGCAGCGTGAGAACGAGGTGGCCGAGTACGAACGTACCATAGGTCAGTTACGCCAACAACTGCTCGCCGCCATAGCCCAGTGGAAAGAACAGTATGCGGTCATCGCTCCGATGGACGGTATCGTGTCATTACAGGGATATTGGAGCAAGGGGCAACATGTGACTGTCGGCTCCGCTCTTGCCAGCATCGTCCCGGAAAAGGAGACTGAAGTGATCGGCCGTATGGAGGTCCCTTCGGCCGGATTCGGCAAGGTGGAAACCGGGCAGACGGTCAACGTCAAGCTGAACGGCTTCCCCTATATGGAGTATGGTGTCCTGAAAGGTACGATACGTTCTATTTCCTCGGTTCCGGCTTCGGTGCAAACCGCGACCGGTACGACGATCGCCTATACGGTCGAAGTCGTATTTCCCGAAGGAATGAGGACGACCTATGAGAAAGAGCTGCCGATGATTCAGCAGATGGACGGTACGGGCGAAATCATCACGGAGGATATGCGCCTTATCGAGCAATTCATACAACCTATCGTATCGCTGTTCAAAAACCGCTGACCATGAGATGCCGCATAATACCATTGTTCGCCGCCGTCGCTTCGGTGCCGATGTTGTTCGGTGCAACACCGCTCAGCGCACAGGAAGTGCAACGCTGGACGCTGGAAGAATGTATCGCCTATGCTTTCGAACATAATATCGAAGTCAAGCAGGCCGAACTCGACGTTCAAACCAAACGGCTAACCCGCTCGGATGCGGGTTGGGCCTATGCTCCCGACATCTCCGCATCGAGCAGTTACAGCTTCTCCAGCGGCCGCGTACTGGATCCCACCACGTATGAGTTCGTGGAGCATCAGAGCGTGAACGGTACTTCGACCTCTGTCGGTGCCTCGGTCACTTTATTCAACGGTATGCGGAATCTCCATAACCTCGAACGCTCCCGCCTCGATCTGCGTGCGGCGCTGTTGGGTGTGGAGAAGGCCCGCAACGACATCCGGCTCAATATCACGGCCTATTATCTGGAGATTCTTTGCGCCGAAGAGAACATCCGCAATGCCGAACAGACGGTCGAAACTTTGAAAATACAGGAGGAAAAGACCCGTAAATCGGTCGAGGCGGGGAAAGTCACCTCTGCCGACCTCTTGCAGATACGTTCGCAACTGGCCAATGCGGAAAACACTCTTTTGTCGGCTCGAAATTCCTACGACATCGCCCGCCTGAATATTTGTCAGCTCCTGGAAATAGAAGATTACACGACATTCCATACCGTCGCTCCTTCGGATAATATTTTGGGAGATACGCCGATGCCGGTCAGTACCGATGCGCTTCTGGCCTCGGCGCAGCAACTCCCGGAGGTGGAGTCCGCAAGGCTGGGTATCGACATCGCCCGCCGCGATCTGCGAATCGCCCGTTCGTCCTACTATCCGACGCTTTCGCTTTCGGCCGGCTACGGGTCGAGTTATTCCGACGCCAGACAGAAAATGTTTATGAATCCCGACGGCACGTACCGTTACGAAGCCTATCCGCTCGCCGAACAGTACAAGGACAATGCGAGCAGCTATATTTCCGTATCGCTGAACGTTCCGATTTTCGGTCGCCTGACGACGCGGCACAACGTCCAGCGGCAGAAGATCGCCGTTCGCCAGGCAGAGTATGCGTTACGCACTACGGAGAAGCAGGTGAACAAGGAGGCTACGCAAGCACTGATCGATTCCCGGACGGCGTGGGACAAGTATCTCTCTTCACAGAAATACGTCGCCTCGGCCGAGGAAGCCGCCCGGCAAATGGAGCAAAGGTACAATCTCGGAGCGGCTACCGTCGTCGATTACAACACGGCGCTCGATGCGCTGGTCGAAGCCCAGGTTCAACTCCTGCAAGCCAAATATGAATATATCTTCAAAACCGAAATAATTAAATTTTATCTCGATTCGAACAAGAAGTAATTACATAAAATAAAATTTTATGTAATTACTGTGGTTCATTCCTATTTCCACCGAAGATGCAAAGCGTCTTCGGTTTTCTTGTTTTATTCAGAAAAGTATTCAACCCTCGGTCGGCCCGGCAAAAGTAGACGTGTCCGTGCCTGCCCGCAAGTCCTGCCGGTTTTCCTTACGGAAAAACCTTGCGGGCAGCCCCGTCCCCGACTATGGCCTTCTGCGTGCCGCCCGAATGGTTCGAGCGGCGAAACTTAAAATTCAAATTTATGAATACTTCCGTAACGAGTGCGTCCTCCGCACGTGTAGCACACCAACAAGGACTGAACCGGGTCGTAGCCGACAGAGTACGGCACCTGGTAGAACACCGAGCACCCGCAGTGCAACAAACCATCCAGCGCATGATCGTCGAATCCGCGCAGCTGCAAGACTACCTCCTTCCGATCGGCGCCCAATACCGGGAAACGGGCAGTACACGCAAGGTACTCTTTCTCGACGACGGCAATCGTCTGACGATGCAGATGCCCGAAGGACGCTTCCGCCTTCACGACAACGCCGTAGGACAGGCGGCCGAGAAGATGAACGTTCCGTCGCGTTACCTGCGCGAGTTGGCAGGCGGAACATCGTGGAAACGCACACTGGCCGCACGCATTCTCAACGAACACACCTTGTGGAGCGACCGCAGCCGTGTTCTCGTCCGCGCCGTAGGCGACGAAGTGCGCGGTATCCTCTCGGACAGCTACCGCCGCCTCGACAGCCAGCGCATCCTCTCGGCATTTCTGGGCAAGGCCCTCGAACAGGGAGCCGTGGCATACGATGCGCTGTGGACCGATACGAAGATTTATGTCGAGACAATCCTTCCTCAGCCGATCTGCATCCCCACCGAGTTTAATGGTGAGGTACAAATCTATATGGGAGCGCGTTTTTCCACCTCGGATTTCGGCGACGGGGCGGTGGACATCCGCGTCTTCCTGCTCAACGGCGTCTGCTTGAACGGTATGGTGCGTGAGAACGTAATGAAGCAGATCCATCTGGGCGGTAAGCTGCCCGATAATATCCAGCTCTCACAGCGGACCTACGAACTCGACACGCAGACCACCGTGTCTGCGGTGAACGACCTTACGTCCCAGCTCTTCGGCCGCGACAACATCCGTCGCAAAGCGCTCGAAATAAAGGCTGCGGCTGCCAAGGAGGTCAACTTCACACAAGAACTGGAACGGCTCATGCAGAAAGGCCGCCTGCTGAAAACCGAGAACGAAGGCGTGCGGAAACTGTTGATGAACAACAATCCCGACGACGGACTCGCCGGAGGGCCGACGCTTTGGAAACTGACGCAGGCGATAACGGCCTATGCCCGCGAAACACAGCCGGCACGACAACGCGAACTGCACGAGCTGTCGGGAGAACTGCTTAACCGTGTGAACAACTGACGACGCTATGAAACAGGTAAAGGATAAATATACCCACACAACGCTGGAACAGATGCCGGAGCATAAACTTTTCCGCGCATTGATGAGCGGGCTGAACGACTTCGGATTCGACTGCAAAGCCTTTGCCGCAGGACTGCAATACGAACATCCGACCGTGCAGCAGCGATTCTTCGCTCTGCTGCGCACGTGCATCCTCTTCATGGCAGAAGAGGGCAACGTGCATATCGACGACCGTAACCGCGCCTCCTATCGGATGTGCCGCGAGATTGCCGAACAGCTTAAAGACCACCATTTGCCATGCAGATAAAAACGAACTTGTTTCCGATGAATGAATTGACTTGTCGTGCCTGCGGGTGCAGGATCGTACCCGAACACGGATATTACAATACGCTCGATGGCGCCTGCTGCATAACCTGTCGGGAAAGACGGCCGCTGCATCGTCTGAAATTGCAGGTCTGCGATTCGCTTGCAAGGTTATGTAGAACGTCGAGATGCTGCAAATTATGAAGAACGAGACAGAAGATTTTATGGCGTTGGCCAAAGCCTATGCTCAAGCTGAACGTGCATTACGAATCGAACGCTGGGTAATCGTCACTTTCGAGCTTCGAAAGACGGACGGACCGATCGAGATTCTCTACCGTTACGATCTGCCGCGTACGATGCTCGAACGTTACCGATGGGTGGTACGCTGGCGCACGGCTCGTTTTCAATGCCGTTTCCCGCGTGATACGATCACAACGACATACGGTTATTACGACAAACGCACGGGATTGAAATTAGACGTCGATTCCTGTCTGTCGAAGCTGCGGGCGGCAAAAGCACAGATTACGCTTGCCAAACGTTATATTGCGCAGCAGCGATTGCGTTATCCGCTATTTTACGACGAACAGGCATATCCCGATTTGCTGCGTTTCAGGCAGAAGCTGCGAGAAAAACAGCATCGTTATCAGAATGCCTTGCTGCGATTACGTCGAGCTGTTCTGCAACATCGACAAAAAACCTCCGATTCGTCCAATAAAAAACGATTACAGGAATGACACCTTTACCTAAGAGCGTATCGACAGAGCTTCGCTTCCCGAAGGTATTTATGCTTATGACATACGGGGCGGAGAGGATAACGCTTTCGGAACGATCGAACCTTGTGTTACGGTCAACCATACGGGAATGATCCTAACCCGGCAATCCATCGAAATGGGTCCTGAAGGTTATATCGAAATCGATATGGACGGTGACGACGAACTCATTGATGCGATGACATACGATGAATGGATCACACAACCAGAAACAACCTGCTAAGTTGCAGACAATACGAACCTTTGACGGCCGCTCCTTCAGTAGGAGCGGCCGTCCTGTAAAACTCCGGCGCAGGAGGATAAACACTGCATAAAACAGTTATGGAATTGCTTACGAAACAGATTATTCGGAAATTCGAAGAACATCCGATCTATTCGCAGGACGGCAAAGGTCTGAAGGCCGAGGTGCTTGTAAAGTATTTCAACCCCATGGGAGCCGGAACGTGGCTCATTACGGAGGCGGAGAAACAGGAGGACGGAGATTGGAAACTCTTCGGGTTTTGCCACATTTGCGAGTGGGAATGGGGTTACCTGATGCTCTCCGACCTGCAACGTATCGCGTTGCCGGGCGGCCTCGGAATAGAGCGCGATTTATATACGCAGGGACGAATCGTCGAAGACTTTATAGAATAATTGTAGTATTCAGTTGGATAATCTCTAAAATACGAGTGCATTGCCGACGCTGACTATTACGCGATCCATACATCCCGTATTCCTTGTTTGTCCAGTATAAAGACAATGCCGACGCTTATTCTACAATCACGATCAGAACATTTGCTGCATTATCGGTATCTGCAAATGAAGACGCGGAACTCGGATTTAGTGACCGGAGCGGGATTGAAAAGATTTTCAAACAGATTCCGATCCAAGACCTCGTGCAAATCAATCGCTGCCAGATCTGCAAAGTGCGAAGCTGTCAATTATACGGGTATTAATTGCGGCAACGTGACCTGCGCGGAATACCTCCATTTATTTCGAGAACGCTGGTGTGTCGGCAGTGGTAATCTTGCATATTATCCAGCGATACGAGAACCATTTTCAAAAACGATAAACACAAAACAAGATGGATAAAAAAGCTATCATTCAAGAATTACGCGACTGGAACAACGCCGTTCTGTTCGCACAGGCCCGGTCGTTCCTCGAACCGTTCGGCCTGACCATACGTTTTGATGCCGACGTCTTCGACGAAAACGAGCGGCTGGCTACCGATTGCATCGCCTTGTATAAGGGAGGCAGCGTCTTCGAAAAGGAGATTCTCTACTGGATCAATTACGATGTCATAGCCGATCGCCTTATCCGGGGAGACGATTGCTCGCAAGCCGCCTACAAGGAGCAAATGCACATCAATATCTTCCACGTAATCGGCTTGGCCCTCGTGGAGATGTTCTCGGATTGGTACGGCCAGGGTGACGAGGCGTTCGATACTTTGATAGACAACCTGCCGGAAGGTGCATTACGCTCGCTTTTGCAGGGCCACTGCAACCCGGAACAGGAATCGGCATTGAGTGAGGAGTTCGCAGCCTGCCATTGGAATAACCGGAATACAGATAGTGCCTTGTGCCGATTCTGCTCGCAGTATCTCTCACAAATCGTAATCCCCAACGAAACCAAATACAACTGAAGCTATGACAATATTCAAAAAGGGACAGCGGGTCTGGTGGGACGACCCGATCTGCGAGGAGTCCGGCGAATACGAGGTACTGGATTCGCAAGACGAAATCAATGCAGGCAAACCGGAAAACGAGCGTATCATCCGTATCGGTGGTGGAGAGAGCACATGGGATGTCCCGGCCGACTATCTGACAATCGTATGTCCGATCTCGGACGAAGATCGTCAGCAACTCAAACAACAGGAGTACCGCAATCGATTGCGTGACAAAGAACTGACAGAACACATCCGAAAACTTGTCGTTCAGTTCGAAGACCAAAATTTCAAAACCGAAGGCCACTCCGTCCTAATCAGCGACGAATACCACGACGCCTGCTACGTGTACGGATTCCGAGTGAACGAAGATGTACTCTATGCTCTGTTGGATTACGACGACGGCAGACTGCGGACGGTACCGGTTTCTGACCTATGCGTCGTGGAACTGTTCGACGCTTTTGGGCTGTTGGTCCGAAACGCTTAAATCCAAGAAACGGCAAAATACAATTATAACAAGATTATATAATCGATTCTATGAAAACGAATTTTTGTGTTACAGCCGCTCGAATCCCAATCAGGTCGTCTGGCATTATGCTGAACTGGGAAAAGTCGGCGAGGGCGTGTACACCTACCTTCAACAGAAGGATCAATATCGTGAAGAGGACGATATGATTGCCATCGTCCTGCAACTGGAAGACGTCTTTTTCGAATACGGCACTTACAGCCGTCGATTCCTCGCTGATAAGGACGTGGCCGCTGCCGGAGCCGAAGTCCTGAAAAACTTCCACCGGACCATCGAGCAGACCATGCAGGAAGGACGACATCTGCAACTCCTCCTCGTGCGGATTTATGAAGAACTGGGCCTCGATGCGGCACCTTTGATCCGTTACCGGGAAGAGCGTCAATTGCGCTTGCAGCGAGAGGACGAGGAGCGGAAACGCCGGAAAGAGCAGCAGCGGCGACAAGCCGAAGAGCAGCAGCGCGAACAGTTACGGTTGGCAGGGACCAGGTTCCTCGCTGGGGAATACATCTCCAGCGAGAATTTTATCGGGCTGTGCAAATTCAAGCGGATTCCCATACCGCTTCGCACACACGGAACCCTGTCCCGAAGCGTAATCGAACTCTCCCGAGACAGTATTTGTCACTCGCACACGAAAAGCGGAGCCAAGCCTAAACTCGACGGATGCTTCGCTATGGCCGAAGCCCTGTACGAAAAACTCTCCGAGACAATGGATGCAACGATGAAATAAAAACAGTACGGACGGCATTGTGTGCCGTCCGTACTATTTGACAATACACTATCGCAGCGATTTACGATAGTTTCGGTCCAGAATCTTTTCGATCTGAGAACGCGGGTAGAGGATTTTGCTGCCGATCGTCGTGTAGGGAAGTACCCGACGGTCACGGTAGTTTTGCAGGGTGCGGGGACATAACGAAAACAGCTCCATCACCTCTTCGCCGGTAAGATAGCTTTCCGTGACGATCGTTGGTCGATGGGCCGCGATCGATGTATCCAGCAAATGAATCGCACGAAGTATTTCCTGCCGGAACTCCTTGTATTCCGGCGAGGTTCGCAAGAGTACGTCGTCCATTACTTAGAAGGAGCGATGAGGTTGTTTTGCAGAATACGCGCGATGTCTGATTCTTTGTACAGAATCTTATTGCCCAATGATGTACTGGGTATGATCCCTTCCGAACGATAGTACTGCAAGGCCCGTTTGGTGATGCGCAGTGCTTTACAGACTTCTTCGGCTGTCAGCCAGCGTCGCGGTTGCGGCGGTGAGAACTGTTCTCGGAATCGCTCAGCACGCTCCCGTAAGGTTGTTACGAGCGTTTTCATTTCGTCGAAAGCGCTCTGTTCGATCATTTGAAACTCCATAACTGCACAATGTTTTATTGTAGATTGTGCCGGAATATTCCGGCAATCTGCAAAGAAAAACAATGGAAATGACTTTCCCTTGAATGGCATACGGAGGCATTTACAGACCGATGAAAGATGCAAAAACAGAATTAATATCGGATAAAAGTATATTTGTCTTAATCATAGATTATTATTATCTTTGTAACAAGAGTTGTTTGATAAGAGAATATCGATGTAAGCACAGAGAAGGTTCTGTCTCTAAATCATTACCT
>OKVH01001264.1_pt1 | contig 12163 bp, 10 predicted proteins | sample 1604791 | NCBI WGS metagenome assembly OKVH01 (sample SAMN01760919, study PRJEB22395) | human gut metagenome | reverse complement strand
CTCAGTAAAACAATTACCAAACTACAAGAAGTTGCTCCCAGCATTATTAGTTATACTGACAAAATAAATATACAAGACACTAATACACTAAGAAGTATATTTACATATATGTCCCCCAAACTTATTAAGGAACATTTTACAAGCAAAAAAGAGTATCGCACTTACAAGCGTTCTTTTTACTTTTTTATTTGGTATTTTTCAAGTGGCTTTATCGCAATTATATTAAATATTATCGTATTATTTCTATCCCTGTATAATTTATCCAACAGTAAATTAGAAATATGTTTAATTTTTTGCGTAATGAATATTTGTGTTTTATGGATTTTTAAATTAAGTAGCATTTTTCATCTTTGGGGACTAAATAGATTAGCTTACACTATTGATACCATAGTCAATGCTATATTTTCTCCAAACGGAAAGGTTAATGAATTTATTTACAAAATATCTGTTAAAATTCTTCTCTACATAATTGATCTCATAGCCTTTCTATTGTTTTTTAAATACTCGAATATTATTATACAGCGGTACGCCAATGTGGATTTCTTAATCGTATTTGCCGAGTTAGTATTCTACCAATATGTATTTGGAAAAATCACATCATTTTGCATCTCGAAAATCTACTGGAAGAAAGGAAAAAATAGTCATAAGTTTAAAAATTTTCAATCATTACTTACATACCATAATGATATATTTAAAAACACAACATACTTAGTACTGTTAACAATATATATAATAAATAAATATGTGCAAATACTTTCGCAAGACACAACATATAACCTTATTCTTATCGAAGCAATAGGTGCCTTATTTTTACTTGACACATATTTTGAAAAAAACAAAGCAACCGATTCTCATATCTTATCAGAATGCAAACATTTTGAAGAAAATACACAACAAGTACCAAGAGAGGAGACTAAAATGGAATCAAATGATATCATGTCATCAAACGAGAAAACGAATACTCTAAAAATCGACATTAACAACACTGCAATTCCCGAATACTTAGAAGTTGTAAAATCTGAATATGAAACTGAACGAAACAAAAAGCAAAGTTTTGAAACACGTTCTGGATTGCTATTAACGTTATTGGGAGCCATAATGATTTTCTATTTTCAATCAATTAAGCTAACTGATATTTTTATATTGTCTTCAAAACCGCTTACCTTTACCCTTTGGGTTAAAATAATATCGGGTTATAGCATATATGTCACATTTATATTTACTTTTATAGCCATTATCAATACAATATCTGCAAAAAAACATGATAATTTTGAAACCAATGGTATTAATGAACAGTTATTGGTAGAAGATCGCATAAATGCAATGACTCGATTAATTTTCACCTATCGTGAAATCATTAAGCAACATAGAATCTCGAATGAAAAAAGAGCAAAATGGTATATCGCATCCCTGCTTAGTATGTTATTATTATTGTTATCAACGATTTTATACATATCACTATAGTGTAAAGGAGGTTATTCTATGGGAGTTGATCCAAACAATATTAATATAGACTGGTCATCATTAGCAAACGGAGCAAATTCTACTGTAAATACCATTACATCATCAGCTACTGGTACCACACAAAATCCACTCATAACTTCTTGTACTGAAGGAGCTAATCCACTTATAAGTTATGAAGTATTTACCGAAAATGGTTCAAGAGAAAAATAAATGAATTTTTGTACCCAAATCGTACCCAGCACCATCTAAAAAATCCCTACAAAGCCCATAAATACAGGCTTTGTAGGGATTTACCTTTTGTCCAAGGGCACTCCCCTTTATTCCCTCAGGGGCAAACTCTTTTATCCTCTTAAAGATAAAGGTGATTGCCCTTGAACAATCAAAAGCAATATATGCTGCTCTTGCTTAAATTCTTTCTCATAATTCATAAAACATTGATTCTACAAGGCTTTCGGCTACTATGAAATAAAAATAAAAGAGACCGTAAGATGAGGAATACTTGGACTCATCTTATGGTCTCTGATACTTTTTATTTTATTGTTGACGATACAGTTTTTTGCCCTAAAGACGATAAACCATATTGCCCTTTAACACCTTTTTTATTCAAACTCAATCGTCCCAGGCGGCTTACTGGTAATATCATAGAAGCAGCGGTTTACCCCCTTCACTTCATTGATAATCCTGCTCATAACTCTCTGTAACACCTCGAACGGTATATTGGCAGCTTCCGCTGTCATGAAATCGACCGTATTGACCGCGCGCAGTGCAACCGCGTAATCGTACGTTCTCTCATCGCCCATGACACCCACGCTTCGCATATTGGTGAGCGCGGCAAAATACTGGTTTGGCATCCACTCCGGTGCCTCTCCATGCTCTTTGCGGTATTCCTCTACCGCGGCATCCACTTCCTCACGGTAAATGTAATCGGCATCCTGCACGATACGAACCTTCTCTGCAGTTACCTCACCGATAATACGGATACCAAGTCCCGGTCCCGGGAATGGCTGACGGAAGACAAGTTTCTCCGGGATGCCAAGCTCCAGACCCGCTTTGCGGACTTCATCTTTGAAGAGGTTACGCAGCGGCTCGATGATTTCCTTGAAATCCACATAATCCGGGAGACCACCGACGTTGTGGTGGGACTTGATCACTGCGGATTCTCCGCCAAGTCCGGACTCTACCACATCCGGGTAGATGGTTCCCTGTGCCAGGAAATCCACGGCTCCGATCTTCTTTGCCTCTTCCTCGAAGACACGGATAAATTCCTCTCCGATAATTTTACGTTTTTTCTCCGGTTCTGTCACACCGGCAAGTTTTCCATAATAACGCTCCTGCGCGTTGACACGGATAAAGTTCAGGTCAAACTGTCCGTTCGGTCCGAAAACTTCCTCGACCTCGTCTCCTTCGTTCTTTCGGAGCAGACCGTGATCGACGAATACACAGGTAAGCTGTTTTCCGATTGCACGGGAAAGAAGTCCTGCTGCAACAGAAGAATCCACACCTCCGGATAATGCAAGGAGAACCTTTCCATCACCGACTTTTTCACGGATCTCTTTGATTGTATGCTCCACGAAAGAATCCATGCGCCAGGTGCCGGCACATCCACAGATATTTCTTACAAAGTTGTGAAGCATCCTGCTTCCCTCTACGGTATGCAGTACTTCCGGATGGAACTGGATTGCATAAAGTTTTTTCTCCGGGTTTTCATCTGTCGCTACCGGACAGTCAGCGGTATGTGCTACCACCTGAAATCCCGGTGCCGGCTTGGAAATATAATCAAAATGACTCATCCAGCAGATGGTAGATCCTTCTGCCGAATCCGTTGCCACTCCCTCAAAAAGCGGAGAAGACTTGTCCACGAACACTTCCGTTTTTCCGTACTCACGTACCGGTGCCTTTTCTACTTTTCCACCGAGGATATGATTCATCAACTGCGCACCATAGCACAGACCGAGAACCGGGATGCCAAGTTCAAATAATTCTTTCGTGTATGTCGGGGAATCTGCCTCATAGCAGCTGTTCGGGCCGCCGGTGAGGATAATTCCCTTTGGATTCATTGCCTTGATCTGTTCGATGTCGGTACGGTAAGAATAAATCTCACAGTACACATTGCACTCGCGGACGCGACGTGCAACCAGCTGATTGTACTGACCACCGAAGTCAATGACGATGACTTTCTCCTGATCCATATTGTGTTTCCTCCTGTTTTCTAAAATGCATTTTTGCATTTATGTGGTGCATTTTTCAAAAGTACACCATTTTTCTACCATTATAATAAAGCCCCTGTGATTTTACAAGTCACAACCTCACGTTTTCTCGTAAAATGCAATCACATCCGCGTAAACTTTTTCATTTTCTTTCTCATTCAGTATTTCATGGCGCATATGCGGATAGGTAATTGTGGAAATATTGGAAAAACCTGCCTGTTTCAGCATGTCCACACTGTCTTTGGCACCTTTTTCATACCCGGTGCACGGATCTTCGCTGCCGCGGATCATCAGAATCGGTAATGCCTCATTTACGTCCCGGTAATTTGACACCTGATGCATGGCAGTTGTCAGCATATACAGATCGTGAAAAGCGGAGACACTAAATCCGTGCCCGCAATACGGATCTTTCAGATATGCCTGTACCACCTGCTCATCGGAACAGATCCAGTCCACTTCGGTTTTTGCATGTTTTATCTGCTTATTGAAATTTCCCACTGACAGTTGCTGCACCAGCTTGGAATGATACATCGGTCCACGCGCCCTTGTGAGCAAATTCGTCAGGAAAAACCCTATGCGGATAATCTGTGTTCCCGGATAATTCGGAAATCCGCTCAGTACCACCTTTGCGTAACTGTGTGACTGGGTACAAAGCAGATTCCTTGCAATGATGGTTCCCATGGAATGTGCAAAAATCATCACCTTTTCCGTTTGAAACCGCTCCCTGATATATGCCGTGATCTGTACCTGATCCGACAACAGATAACGGTCACCGTCTTTTTCTTTAAAGAACCCCAGCTTTGGAGCATGTTCCCCATGCCCCCGCATGTCCGATGTCACCACCGTAAATCCCGCCTGCCGCAGCTGTTCAGCGAAAGCCTCATAACGCTCTTTATGCTCCTCCATCCCATGAATGATCTGAATGTATCCCCGCGGATGCTCACTTTCAAATACCGCCAGACTCAGCGCGTAACCATCGGACGCTTTCAATACTATATTTTCCATTTATATCCTCTTCCCCGTTCGTACTTTTAAAACCAGTCCACATTTGTTCCATGTTCCAACTGTTCCGGTGTCATCAAAGACACGGCATCAATAAACCCGTTGCGAAACGTCATCGTCCCTCTCTTTTGTGCGGTCGTTTCTTTCGCCGCAAGTTCTCCTGCAATGCCAGTAAACGCACAGCATGCCACTGCACTCTCCACCGAATTTTCCGCACTTAAAAAAGCGCCAAGCATCACGGTGGACATACAGCCGCTTCCCGTAATCCTTGCCATCATCGGGCTTCCATTATGACACCGGTAGACGCAGCTTCCATCCGTGATCAGATCAGTTTCTCCGGATGCGACAAGAATCATCTGATTTTCCTTTGCATACTGCTTCATCAGCTCCGGCAAATCCGTTTCTTCTGCTTCCGCCAGCGCATCCTCGGCTGCATCCACCCCGGTAACCGTTCCACAGTTGTGCAGCAATGCCTGTATTTCCGAATAATTTCCCCGGATACAGGTCGGATGGATTATTTTCATCAACTCCAGACATTTTTCACGCCGATAGGAAGACCCCGACACCCCGACCGGATCAATCACGATCGGATGTCCCAGCGCATGCGCCCGCTTTCCGGCAGCCTTCATCGCCTCATAATCCGAGATGGCCCCGAAATTACAGATCAGTGCCGCTGTACCTGCCGTGATCTCTTCCACCTCACAGGGATGGTGTGCCATCGTCGGTGATGCACCTGCCGCCAGAAGGATATTCGCACAATCGTTGACCGTCACGGCATTTGTGATACAGTGGATAATCGGACGTTTCTGTTGTATTTTCTCATAAATTTCCACCACTTTTTCCCCGGAAAATTTCATCACAGTTTCTCCCGTCTTTGTATTTCACCGTCCAGAATTCCTGCCTTTTTCATTGGAATGGTCACGATAATTGCAATGATCGTACCACCACAGGTACTGATCAAAAACGGCACTACAAATGTAAACAATGCCGCTGCTTTATTCCCCATAATCAGATACGCAATCGGATAAGAAAGCATTCCGCCGATGATACCGGTTCCAAACACTTCTCCCACATATGCAAACGGAAGCTTTTTCCCATACTGGTAAAGCAGTCCTGCAAGCAGTGCACCACACATACTTCCCGGAAATGCCAGTGGGCTGCCAAGCCCTGTCAGATTACGGATCAATGCCGCCATAAAAGCCTGTGCCAGTCCCCACCATGGTCCGACCGTTACCGCGCACAGTACATTCACCAGATGCTGTACCGGCGCACATTTGGAACCAAATACCGGGAAAGAAAACATACTCCCGACCACGGCCACCGCCGTAAAAAGTGCCGTCAGTGTCAGTTTTTTTATCTGCAGATGATTCTTCATTTTACTTTTTACTCCTCTTTTGTTCCCTTTATATGATCTGTTCTACAAGTTCTCCAAGATGCCGGGTGCCTGCCTTAATATCCTCACAGGCAAAAATGCCGCTGACAACTGCGACACCCGCGATGCCTCTGCCTTTTAGCTGCAAAACATTCTCTGCCGTGATTCCACCGATTGCCACAACCGGAATCTTCACGCTGTGGCAGATCTCTTCCAGCAGCTCGTGCTTCATCGGAATGGCATCCTTTTTGGTTGTAGAGCCAAACACGGCACCACTTCCCAGATAATCAGCACCTCCTGCTTCTGCAGCTTTCGCCTGTTCCACGGTTTTTGCCGTCACACCAATGATTTTATCCGGTCCGAGAATCTCACGCGCATGCGCCAGTCCCATATCGGACTGTCCGATATGAACCCCGTCCGCGCCGACTTTTGCCGCCAGTTCCACATCATCATCCAGAATGAGTTTCACTCCGTAACGATGGCAAAGTTCCAGCAATTCTTCTGCCTCCTTCTGCACATCCGCTTCCGGAAGTTCCTTCTCCCTCAACTGTACCAGAGTGGCACCACCTTCCAGCGCTTTCTCTACCTGCTCATATAATGTTTCATTGCCCAGCCAGGTGCGGTCGGTCACCGCATAAAGGCGGAGCTGTTCTTTTTTCATATTATTCACTGTTTTTTCCTCCTGCATGTTATCCCATTATAACACGCACGACAGGAGAAAATCTATACTGCATGCAAATGTGCATATTTTTCCTTTGTTGCCATTCCTCCGCGGATATGACGTTCGGATTTATTCACATCAATAATCTTGCGGGTTTCTGCCGCAAGTGCCGGATTCACCTGGCACAGCCGGTCTGTGATATCCTTGTGAACGGTCGATTTTGAAATTCCGTAATGTTTGGCAGCCTGCCGCACAGTTGCCTTATGTTCAATGATATAGTTTGCGATTTCCACGGCTCTTTCTTCAATATAAGCTTTCAAAAAAATACCCCTGCATTCCTGTGTTTGTACAGTTTATGCAAGGATATGTTTGCTTATTACTTACTTTCTGACTTACTTCCCACAAAGACTCTTCTGTCACAACCTGTCCCACAACAGTTCCATCGGGTTTGACTCCAAAATAAAGTTTCCTTTTCAATACCAAGATTCAAATCAACACCTGCCTTCAACGCATATAATTAAATTATATACTGCTTATAATGATATGAGGTCATATAAAGCAAATATGCTTGTCTATGTCCCATGACGAACTGAATAGAGGACATATGGCAAAAAAATAGCCGTCCATGTCCCATGACGAACTAAATAGAGGACATATGATAAAAAAGTGCTCATTTATGTCCTGTTAAACAGATCCTGTGGGACTTTTTCATGCGCTTTTTATACATATGTCCTTTTACCAACTTCTCCCGGGATTTTTCAATGCACTTTTTCTACATATGTCCCTCCGGCAACTTTCACCGAGACTTTCTGGCTTACTTTTTCTCTATATGTCCCCAAAACACAAAGAAACGCACAAGAAAAAGGAATGTTCCCACACAGAAACATTCCCTCTTTCATTATGTATTTATTTTTCCAGTTTTGTCAGTTCATTGCTGTCCACATCCGCCGCATGACCGCCCTCATTATGGCTTGCTGATCCGTTCTCGAACCACCATGCCACACCTGCGGCCAACACAACAACTGCTACTACAACTACGATAATGACTTTTTCTAACATGAAATTTTCCTCCTGAACTCTTTGAAAATGGTCGCTTATTTCAAAGAGTCAGAAGCTTTTTCCCCATCCTGCCAGTGTATGTATGCCATGATCCACGCATGGCTGCGCACAAATATGTTTTCGATACGGCAGGATGCCAGATAAATCCGGGTAGCATTTCCGGCAAATCCGCTTGCAAGTCCTGCCCACAAAATGATGTTGCGTTCTGCATTCAGCCGCGTGAGCCGTGCACGGACGGTCAGACGCGCCTGTTCGGACTGTGTCAGTTCGGAACGTCCGAGGATATCAAGGAAGGAACCCTGCTGCCGCTCCATCGTATGTACCGCAAGATGATCCGGCTCCGCCTGCGTGATATCGTGCATGTTTTGCGCACCATAGCTCTGCTGCAAAGCGAAAAAACATATCACTATTGCCAAAAAGATGCCTATCCACTGGTCAACTCCTTGGGCAATTTCTGATCTGCCCCATCGCATCCGGCGCTTTCGTATCCGCATGATTCCCTCCTTTCCCGGTGCCTGCCCGTGTTATGTAATCGCTGCTACTTTGTCAGGCCGGCTTTTTTCCGAAGCATGGAATACAGCCATTTGCCCTCATCACTCAAATCGCTTTTCTTAAAACCGCTGACTTTTGAACAACTGCTTTTAATAATCGAAGAAGATTCCTGTTTGTTTGACAGATTCCACGCAATGTAGCTGACACCGTATTCATCCATCGTCTGTACCCAGCGGTTTGCTTCTTCTTTGTCAATCGCTCCATTTCCGGAAGCGTCACAGATTCCATACTCTGTAACAAATACCGGAAGCCCTTTGTTGATGGCTGCGGTCATTTTATTGCGCAGGTCTGCCTTGTGGGTAGCCGCATAAAAATGCAGTGCATACATAAGATTCTCCCCTTTAATTGGGTCTGCCGCTGCCTGATCCACATCCTGTGACCAGGTTGGCGTTCCCACAACGATCACCGCTTTTTTATCATTTTCACGGATGGTAGAAATCACGCTTTTCGCATAAGACTTGATCTCTTTCCAGCTTGTTCCGTTGTTCGGCTCGTTGCAGATCTCATAAATCACATTGTTGTAACCTTTTAATTCCTTTGACATCTCCTTGAAAAAGGCTTTTGCTTCTTTTTTATGGGAATTTGGATTGCCATCACTTAAGATGTGCCAGTCCACAATCACATACATCTTGTGTTTCTTTGCCAGCTTTACACCTTTTTTTATGAGTTTCTTTAAATCACTGCGGTTCTTTGCATCTCCGCTGCAGTAGCCGTTATATTCTTCGGTATACATCGCCAGTCGCACGACATTTGCCCCCCATTTGTCATGCAGCTGGGCAAAACACTTGTCGTTGACATACTGCGGATACCAGCTCAATCCATGTGTGCTGACTCCGCTAAGCTGTACTTCATGCCCCTTTTTGTCCACAAGTTTTGTTCCTTTGACGTGCAGCCTGCCTGCCGATGCGTCATAATACGTTGTTGTTTTTGCCTCTGCTATTTGCAGTCCCCCTGTCAAACACAATCCCAGTGCAAGCACACAGACCAGTGCAAACCCACGCAGGATTTTTATTTTTTTATTAAAAAAATACATGTTCCACTCCACCCTTCTCCGACGGAAACAGGCGGCTCCACGTTCCATTGGACCGCTGTAACATTCTTAATCAATCGCTGTAACCTTGTAATCTTTCTCTTCTACCGTTTTCTTTAATACATCATCTGCCACTTCCGTGGATGAGGTCACAACGGCAGTGCCAGCCTCATGGCTGACTTCTGCGGATGTTACTTCCGGAAGTGCCTCAAGTGCTTTCTTTACGGTTGCCTCACAGTGTCCACACATCATTCCTTCAATATGCATTGTCTTTGTCATTTTTGTTTCCTCACTTTCGCTTATTTTCATTTCTGTCGGTTTTGCTGCCGGTACAGCCTTTTTATTTGCTTTTCCATGTACGGAAAACAGGTTCAGCCGTAATGCGTTGGTCACGACACAAAAGCTCGATAAACTCATGGCTGCCGCGCCAAACATCGGATTTAATTTCCATCCAAATACAGGATACCACACTCCGGCCGCAAGTGGAATCCCTATTACATTATAAAAGAATGCCCAGAACAGATTTTCGTGGATATTCCGAAGCGTTGCGCGGCTTAAACGGATTGCTGCCGGGACATCCCGCAGACGGCTTTTTACCAGAACAACGGATGCCGCATCGATGGCCACATCGGTTCCGGCACCGATGGCGATTCCGGTATCTGCTCGTGTCAGTGCCGGGGCATCGTTGATTCCGTCTCCGACCATGGCTACTTTGCCCTGTTCCTTCAGCTTACGGATCTCTGCCTCTTTGCCTTCCGGCAGTACGCCGGCTATGACTTCGTCCACACCTGCCTGTGCACCGATGGCTTTTGCTGTGCGCTCGTTATCTCCGGTCAGCATAATGACACGGATTCCCATGTCACGCAATTCGGCCACCGCCTGGGGGCTGTCCTCTTTGAGCGTGTCTGCTACGGCAATCAGGCCGGCACAGGTATGATTTTTGGCAAAAAGCAACGGTGTTTTTCCCTCTTCTGCCAGCTTTTGGGCCTGATCGAGCAGGGTGGAATCTACAGTTACGTTCTCTTTCATGTAAGAAACGCTTCCACCGAGCAGCAGATCTTCCCCACGCACCGCGGAAAGACCATTTCCCGGAAGTGCCTGAAAATCATGTACCGCCGTCTGGGAAATCCCCGTCGCTTTGGCATGCTCCATAACTGCTTTGGCCAGCGGATGTTCACTCGAACTCTCCAGATCTGCAGCAAGCTGCATGAGATCACGCTTCGTATAGCCTTCTGCCGGTAAAATATCGGTCACGCGCGGCTCTCCTGTTGTGATCGTTCCCGTCTTATCCAGTGCTACGATCTGTGTTTTTCCAGCATTTTCAAGTGCCACCGCATTTTTGAACAGGATTCCGTTTTTAGCGCCCATCCCATTTCCGACCATGATCGCTACCGGGGTTGCAAGTCCAAGCGCACACGGACAACTGATGACGAGCACGGAAATACCGCGCGCTAATGCAAATCCGATATCTTTTCCGGCAAGCAGCCATACCATAATGGTGATTACTGCAATGGTGATAACGGTCGGAACAAAAACACCGGATACTTTATCCGCAATTTTTGCAATTGGGGCTTTGGTCGCCGCTGCATCCGATACCATTTTAATGATCTGGGAAAGCGTCGTATCCTCGCCCACACGGGTTGCCTCGCAGCGCAAAAATCCGGACTGGTTCGTGGTTGCCGCACTGACAGAGGAACCTTTCTGTTTATCGACGGGAATACTCTCGCCGGTGAGTGCTGCCTCGTTGACCGCACTGCTTCCCTCTAGGACAATCCCATCGACCGGAATGTTTTCGCCAGGACGCACGACAAAGGTATCTCCCTGCCGCACTTCGGTGATCGACACGATAACTTCCTTCCCATCCCGCACTACGGTCGCAGTCTTCGGTGCCAGCCGCATCAGGCTCTTTAAGGCATCGGTCGTCTTTCCTTTGGCATGGGATTCAAGCATTTTTCCGACGGTGATGAGTGTCAGAATCATGGCCGCGGACTCGAAATAAAATTCATGCATATATCCCATGACTGCATCCATATCGCCGCGCACCTGCGCTCCGGTCATGGCAAACAGGGCATACGTACTGTATCCAAACGATGCTCCGGCGCCGAGTGCCACCAGTGTATCCATATTTGGTGCGCCGTGGAGCAGGCTGGTAAAACCGCTCACAAAGAACTTCTGGTTGATCACCATGATGATGATGGTTAAAAGCATCTGCAACATTCCCATTGCCACATGATTGTCCGCCATAAATCCTGGCAATGGCCAGTTCCACATCATATGGCCCATAGATAAATACAACAGTGGCACAAGAAAGCAAAATGACGCAATCAGTCTCTTCTTAAGAACCGGTGTTATCTTATCCTTCAGGAAATCTTCATCCCGGACTTCTTTTAATTTCTCCGTTCCTTTCATAGAAGCTCCGTATCCTGCCTTTTCTACCGCCTCTATAATCTGCTCTGGTGTAGCTGTTCCATCAACTCCCATTGAGTTTGTCAAAAGACTTACAGAACAGGATGTCACTCCGTCTACTTTCAACACAGCCTTTTCTACACGGGTACTGCAGGCTGCACAGCTCATACCCGTAACGTTATACTGTTCCATTCTGATCATCCTTTTCTTACTATTTCATCAGTTTTTGAAGTGTAGCTACCAGTTCATCCACTGTCTCTTCTTTTCCTTTGCGGATAGCTTCAGGAATTTCAGTTGCTTTTCCTAAGCCAGCACCAACGTGTCCATTGCCGTCGCCTACAACAACTAAAGCGGCAAAACGCATGTTACGTCCACCTTTAACAACCTTTGTGACACGTTTAATTGATACT
>OKVH01001261.1_pt1 | contig 12185 bp, 12 predicted proteins | sample 1604791 | NCBI WGS metagenome assembly OKVH01 (sample SAMN01760919, study PRJEB22395) | human gut metagenome | reverse complement strand
ATTTCTTCTTATGGGGTGTAGCAAAAACTATATAATGTATTGGGGGGTTTTTACGATGTATATAGTACCATGTGTCCACCAAAAAGTGTGCACAAACTTCACAAAAATCGCTATTGTTTTTTGTGCATGTTATATGCTTTCATTTGATTCACCCGATTTTTCCATTGTAAAAAGTGCTTCAAATTCATCCCGATGAACTTTTTCCTTCTCGAGAAGAAGACTTGCACACTTGTGCAGAACATCCTCATGTTCCAGAATGATCTTCTTTGCCTGGTCATGACATTCACTGATAATACGGCGGATTTCTTCATCAATGGCCTTGGCAACATCCTCGCTGTAACCGCGGGTGTGCGCCAGATCCCGTCCAATAAATACCTCATCGTCATCATCTCCATAGGAGATCAGTCCAATCTTATCGGACATACCATACTTGGTCACCATAGCTCTTGCTTCGCTGGTAGCCCGCTTGATATCGTTGGATGCACCAGTTGTAATATCGCCAAAAATCAGCTCCTCTGCCACACGTCCTCCAAGAAGTGTGGTAATATCCTGAAGCATTTTACCCTTAGTATTAAATATTTCGTCATTCTCTGGAAGAGGCATGGTATAGCCAGCTGCTCCCATTCCGGTAGGGATAATGGAAATGGTGTAAACAGGCTCCATATCCGGCAGCACATGGAACAAGATTGCATGGCCTGCCTCATGATAAGCGGTGATCCTTTTCTCCTTCTCGGAGATCACCTTGCTCTTTTTCTCTGCACCGATGCCAACCTTGATAAAGGCATTCTTAATATCTTTCTGGCGAATAAATACATGACCTTTTCTGGCTGCAGCAATAGCCGCCTCATTCATCAGGTTCTCAAGATCTGCACCTGTAAAGCCAGCTGTAGTCTGAGCGATCTGTTTCAGGTCTACATCCTCGCCAAGAGGTTTATCCTTGGCATGAACATGGAGGATTTCTTCTCTTCCTTTAATATCCGGACGTCCTACGCCAACCTTGCGGTCAAAACGTCCCGGACGAAGAATTGCAGGATCCAGAATATCCACACGGTTGGTCGCTGCCATTACGATAATGCCTTCATTTACCCCGAAGCCATCCATCTCTACAAGAAGCTGGTTCAGAGTCTGTTCCCTTTCATCATGGCCGCCTCCCATGCCGGTTCCACGCTGTCTTGCAACAGCATCGATCTCATCAATGAAGATGATACAAGGTGCGTGACGCTTGCCCTCTTCGAAAAGATCTCTTACACGTGAAGCACCTACACCAACAAACATTTCCACAAAATCAGAACCGGAAATGGAGAAAAACGGAACTCCCGCTTCCCCGGCAACAGCCTTGGCCAGAAGCGTCTTACCAGTTCCTGGAGGTCCTACAAGGATAACTCCTTTCGGGATTCTGGCTCCCACCTTGGTATACTTCTGGGGATCCTTCAGGAAATCTACAACCTCCTTCAGCTCCTCCTTCTCTTCCTCCAGGCCCGCTACGTTCTGGAAAGTCACTTTCTTATCATCCGGCATGGACATTCTTGCCCTGCTTTTGCCGAAATTCATCATCTTGGCATTGGTACCACCGCCCCCACCTGACATCTGACGGTTCATCATCAGCATGAGGAAGATGATAAGACCACAGGTAAGGAGTACCGGAAAAACAGAATTCAGAAATACACTCTGCTTCGGCACATCCTCAACAGCAGGATCAAGCCCGCTCTCTCGAAGAAGCTGCTCTGCCTCATTTACATCTGCCACATAAATACGCTTCTGTCCCTCGCCGCTTATATTCACGATCACAGAACCTGTTGGAACCTCACTGTTCTGATGAATCGTGGCACTGGTCACCTTACCGTCTGTCACTGCCTGCTCCAGCTGTCCATAAGTATAATCACTCTGGACAGCTACCTGATTGTTCAGATACAGGTAACCTGCGATCAAAGCTACGATCAGGACAAGATACAAGCCAATTCTGCCTGACTGCTTATTCACTTGTATAATTCTCCTTTCATTCGAACTCTACCACTCCGATGTATGGCAGATTTCTGTATTTCTGGGCATAGTCAAGACCATAGCCCACAACAAACTCATCTGGAATATTGAAACAGCAATAATCCACATCAACCCCTTTTACCACTCTGCGGTCCGGTTTGTCCAGCAAGGTGCAAAGTTTCACGCTGTTTGGATTACGTCTCTTCAGAACGTCCAGCAGATAGCTTAAGGTTCTTCCGGAATCAATAATATCCTCCACAACAAGAACTTCTTTATCTTCAAGAGGCTGATCCAGATCCTTGACGATCTTTACAACTCCGCTTGATTTGGTGTCATCTCCATAACTGGAAACAGACATGAAATCAAGAGTTACCGGCACTGTGATTCTCTTGGCAAGCTCACACATGAAAAATACTCCGCCCTTAAGAACGCAGATCATGTGGATTTCTTTTCCCTTGTACTCTTCACTGATCTGGGCTGCTACTTCGCAGATACGCTTCTCCACAGTCTCCTCATCCAGTAAAACTCTGATTTTTTCACTCATGATTATCTTTTCCTCCTTGGTATTGTATTTCCAATATTCTCCTGGTTCTGGGAGCTATTTTATAATTCTCATTTATTCTGCCTCCCACCACCCACAAAACCTCAGAACCGGTACATAGAAGCAAGATGCTGTCTCTTTCCTCTGATGGGATCTTCTCATCTATAAAATAACGGTTCAGCTTCTTGCTGCTCCCTTTGTCATCTACAATGAGAAAATCTCCCGGCTGTCTGGTCCGGATGGACAGTTCCTGTTTTATTTTATCATAATCTAGCCATTTCGTATACTTTTTTTCTTCAATCTTCTGGCCTTCATTAGAAAATATTTTCAGATGAAAACCATTATCTGTAAAAAGTACCTGTTCACAAACAGCTTCCAGCTCCTTTTTACTCAACTGAACACTTTTTTGCAGTGCATTCCTCTCCTGATTTTTTCCAGATTTCACTGGATCGTACTCTTTTGGATTCAGATTTCTATCTGACATTCCCAGTAATTGTCTTTCTCCCAGCAAAATTCCTCCATAAGTTCGAAGCGCCGCCAGATCATAAGGCAGATTGATCCGTCGTCCCACCTGAAGCTTCAGAAGGCTCTCCACACTTTTTACATGAGCAGCTGTAAAATCCTTACGTTTCCCAGCCAGGTCTTCAAAAACCTGAAGCACTCCGTAAGAAGCTATGGCAGGCTCATCCCGCCAGAATGCTTCTGACAGGAAAATTCCCCGTTCCCGGTTTTCCCCATACTTTTTCACAAGGCGTTCTCCCTGGCGGGACAAATACTCCTCTGCCTGACTAACAAGACTGGCCGTCTCCGCCATATGGCGGACAGCAGAAGTATTCACCTGTTCTTCCAGAATGGGCAATATCTGATGTCTGATCTTATTTCTTGTATAATCATCTGTAAGATTGGTACTGTCTGTTACATAGGGAATCTGTTCTTTTATTAAATAATTGACAATTTCCTGTTTATTTAAACACAAAATGGGCCGAATAATTCCATCCCGCACCGGCAAAATAGCAGCCAGACCTTTCAGCCCCGTTCCTCTGCAAAGATTGTGGAGCAAAGTTTCCGCCACATCATTTTCATTGTGGGCCAGAGCAATACGGATCCGTAATTTTCCTTCTCTGGCGGCAGAGACTCTTCCTCCGCCCTGGAGGTCGGCAGTTTCTGATTTTCCAAAATAATCAGCTTCTGCCCTGGAAAACGCATCCTGTCTGACTTTTCTTCCTGTCTCTTCCAGTCCCATTTTCCATTTCTTTGCAAGCTCCGGTACCGGGTAATGATAGGATAAAAAAGGAATCGTCCATTTTTCGCAGGTCTCTCTTACTACTCTTTCATCCCTGTCAGCTTCCTCGCCGCGGATTCCATGATGCACATGTACCGCACACAGCGAAAAAGCTGCTTCAGCCTGATATCTTTTTAACATTTCCAGCATAGCCATGGAGTCTCCTCCTCCGGAAACTCCAGCAAGGACCACATCCCCATCCACTACCATGCCATGTTCTTTCATATATGCTTTCACTTTCTGATACATACTAGCTCTGCCTCTGATACGTTACTGATTCTTTCGTGAACCGTAACAATATTACTTCTTTCAAATATATTTCATATGCTCATATGATTCCATATCTGTTTTTTGCTCCAAAAATAATTATTCTATTTCTTCCACATTCCAGCTACAAGAACCGTCATATCATCCCGGGCGCAGTAATCGCTGTATCCCAGCACCCGCTCCAGAATCCCCCGGCTCATCTCCTTGGGCGTCTCTTCATGGATATCCATAATGATCTCTTTCATGGTCTCCTCCTCCCGCATGGCTGGCAGCGCATCCAAAACGCCATCTGTCATCATGATCAGATAGTCCCCGTGATACAGCTTCCTTGAAGATGTTTCAAAATCCACCTGCTGTATCAGCCCTGCTGCCAGACTCTCTGAAGAAATGGCCTCCACCCAGTGATCCCTCTTGATAAAAGTGGCGGAAGCTCCCGCTTTCAGGAAATTACAGATTCCCGTATATAAATCCACTGCACAGATGTCCACTGTTGAAAAAATCCCTTCCTGTCCCTTCATCACAAGAGCAGAGTTCACCATTTTCGCCGCCGTCTCCTGGGTAAAACCGGATTCCAGAAATTGTTCCAGAAGTTCTACCACTTCCTCGCTTTCCCGGCATGCCTCCACCCCAGAGCCCATTCCATCGGAAAGACACATTACAAAACGTCCTGCCTCTTCCTGTCTGCAAATATAATTGTCTCCGGAAACCTTCTCCATTTCCTTGGTCAGTTTTGCCACTCCGTAAAGTACCTGATAACTTACATCCTCCACAAAATGAACCGTATGGTATTCTCCATTTACAATTCTTCTTCCCCCTCCAGCTGCCGCCATGGGAGTTCCGAATTCCTGGGATAAAAGCTGTGCCACCTCATTAACAGAAATGCACTGTCCGCTTCTGGCACGCATGGTTAGAAAAATCTCACGTCTCCCTTCCACCTTATCCATCACCCAGACCTGTCTCACCACAATGTGACGCTTCCTAAGAATCTTCTGCAATTCTGTCATAAGCTGGGGATCCGCAATGGAAATGTCGTACAGGTCTTCTGCCACCATATCCATGATTCTGGACATCTCCTGGAGTTGCTGTGCCACGGCAAGGCGGCTTTCGATCATCCGGTTGTCCCATATCAGCTTCTGCCGCTCTCTCATATAAGAGTTACCAATAGTCTCATAATACTGGGAAAAACGACTGCATACACTCATCCAGTCGCTTTTTGCCTCCTGTATTTTCTCCTGATTTCCCTCCTCCAGGGAACGAACCATCCGCTCACTTCCTCTGTACATTTCCTGCGACTGGGTGCCCCAGCAGATTTCCCGCTGATAGCAGTGGCTGCATATCTCATCACAGGTCTCCCTTATGATTCCATCCACCTGGCCGTTGCTTAAATAGTCTTTTCGGTAGGGTAATCCGTAAAAACTGTCTGCAAGCTTCCGAAAAGAAGCAGCATACCGCTCCACCTTCTCCTTCTGGGGATTTTTCTCTTCGGCCGGCTGCTCCGCCTTAAGGAAACTTCTTCCCCTGAAAAAAACTTTTGCCATGTCCCGCAACACCAGCAGCACACTGATCACGAGCATGGCAACTATCCATTCCTGCATATTCTCCCCTCCCCTTTACAGCCTTACAGTGCCAGAGCCTGTTTGAAAAAGCATTCCCGCAAGCTGCACGCCCCACTGTTCATGTAGTCTTTAACTGCTGCCCTTGTTTTTGCAAAGGAATGCTGCATTCACATCACCTTCGGCACCACCTTATGCCTATTATAGGGGACAGGTATGAAAATATATGTCAAACAAAGACGACCATATTGAAAAATATATCGTCAGAAACTTCCAAACTTCGTTTTTCCCAGAACCTTACTTCTCCTCCTGAAAAATAATCTCATTCTCCTTCACAAGCCCCAGTTTCTCTCTGGCGGCCTGCTCTGCGTACTCATCCGTGAGCATATACTGCTTCAGATCTTCAATCTCCTGAGTACGCACCTGCTCTTCCTCAATCTGCTGGCTTAATGCCTCTGCCCTGGTCTCATAGCCGGCAAGAGATTCCTTAAGGTCCCGGCTCTGTGCCATAAGCGTCAGAATCAGAATCAGAACGATCAGAGAAATACCGAACATCCCGAGATGATTATACCCTATTGTCTTTTTTCTTCGTTTTTTCCCTGATTTTCCCAAGCTTCCTGCCTCTTCTCATCTGCAAATGATTTCTGGTACTATTTTTGTACTGATTTGCAGATTGCTTAACTAAAATTTTACAACGTTTACAAAAAAATAGCAACCAATTTATATATTTTTTTGAAATTTTTTTTACGAATCTGACAGGAACCTCCAGGATTATATAACAAATTTTTTCAAATAAAGGTTTTATTGTCAGATATGTAAGAAATGCCCCTGATATAATTCCCAAAAACAGAAAACTACGCAGGATTCCCTGGTTGATCCGGTAAATTCCTGCAAATACCAGAAGTCCTGCGCACGCCCAATAAAGAAGGTCCAAAATCCCTCCTGCTGCCGGACTGCAGAAAATGAGCCCTCTTATTTCCTGAAGCAGGCTGTAGCAAAGGATCAGTACCGCACCCCCTGCAAAAGCCCGGACGAAAAGCCAGATCTCATTGTAGATATATGTGCTCATAGCTTAACGGAACAGCCTTGTAAATAATGGTTCTTCTTTTCGTGGGGATTCTTTAGACAAATAGACAAGAGAATCCACATGTCCGGCAAGAGCAGCTTCTCCTTTTTCCAGGTTTAGTCCTTTTACATGAAGCCCGCTGCCGCGAATCTGCAGCTTCCCGTCTGCAGTCTGAAGAAGGATTTCTTTTTCATCAAAAGAAATCACATCCTTCACACCTGTGACAGATGCTTCTTTCCTGTTATCCAGTATCAGCTTATGGGAAATGTTCACAACCTTTTCTTCCAAATCCCTCTCTCCCAAATATGTGGGTTCACAGATAATCTATGAAATTTTCTGTTAAATTAGAACTTGCTTAAGTAATACTGTTTCCTTCATTCACAGAACTCTTAAACATACTTGTACAGATTCTCAACTTCTTCCTTCTTCACAGTCTCTTTCACATCCAGCACTTCCACCTTCACATTGCGGCTTCCAAACTGGATTTCAATAGTATCTCCTGTCTTCACCTGGACAGAAGCCTTGGCCGGCTTATCATTTACAAGCACTCTTCCTGCATCACATGCCTCATTTGCCACAGTTCTTCTCTTAATAAGGCGGGATACTTTCAAAAATTTATCTAATCTCATAATACTCTCCTATGTCAGAGCGTGTTTAAAAAAGGAGGAACTATAAAGTTCCTCCTGTAAAAGCTTACGCGATTATGCGTTTACCATATCTTTTAAAGCTTTACCAGCTTTAAATTTCGGAGCCTTGGAAGCTTCGATCTTCATGGTCTCACCAGTCTGAGGATTTCTTCCCTCTCTGGCAGCTCTCTCGCTGACTTCAAATGTACCAAAGCCAACTAACTGAACTTTCTCACCTTTTTTCAGTTCTTCTGATACAACGTCGATGAATGATTTTAAAACAGCTTCAACGTCCTTCTTGGACAGATTGGTTTCTTTCGCCATAGCTGCTACTAATTCAGTCTTATTCATGGTGTTTCCTCCTCTAAAGATTCTTCTATCTATATATATACCTTTTGCCCTGTATTGTCAAGGTTTTTGCGCTAGAAAGGGGATTTTCCAAAGCATTTTTCAGGGAAATCTCCCCATATTTTCTTCTGGGCAATTACCTTTTCCAGCTTTTCCGTATTCTTGCCGGAAATCCATGCTTTGTTATGAGAAAAGTAGTAATTTGCCAGTTTCCAGTATTTTTCCGGATATGTGAAACGGATTTGCAGGTTTTCCCATTCTCCAGAGGAAATAGGACGTATTTTGTCATATTGCTCCAGCATCCGCCTGGCCAGAAAAACATCCCAATTATATTTTTCCAGGATTTTTCGCATAAAACAGTACAGGTCGCTGATCTGCATATCAAAGCTGAAGTGATCAAAATTTGTCACAGCAGCCTGATTTTTACAAAGAAGAACATTGTGCTGATTATATTCGCCATGACATAGAAGCCCCTCTTCGCCCGCCTTGTCCCTTAGTTTTTCATAGTCCGACTTTACAAGCATTTCCAGTGCTTTTTCCCCTTTTTCCAGAAACCACTGCACACTGCCCAGAAATTCCTTTTCAAATCTGGCACTGGCACCTTTCTGGCGGATAAACTTACGGATCTTGCGGATTTCCTGATTATGCCTTGTATATTCATCTGCAAGGGAACGCGCCATGTAGGCTTTTTCCACAGGCATATTCATAAATTTATGTACCCTTGCCAGAATCTGCACACTTCTTATAATATCTTCCCTGGACTTGGTATCACACTCTCTGCCTTCATACCAGTTCTGAAGGGTATATGGAATATTATCCTTATCTCTGGTAACCAAAGAGCCTTCCTGATTTTCAATAAAAGTATCAACCAGACAGCCTTCCCGGGAAAGTTTTTTTAACACTTCCTGCTGAAAAAGCAGTTTTTTTTCGGAGCCGTGAAACTCTCTGAGGAGCAGAATTCCCTGTTCTGTACGACATACCAATGCTCCCCGGGTCCTGGACGAAGATTTCACTTCAATTCCATACTGGGTCAGGGTGCTAAGACCATAATCATACAATAAAAATCCCCCCGTCACTCACATATGCCAAAGGTCTTCAGATACCTTCTATCTTATGAGTGGGAGGGATATGTTATTCTAAAGAAGTTTTTTATCGGCTGCAAAAGCAAGGGCAAGAAGTGCTTCTTTCTTGTTCAGTTCCGGATTCTCCAGCACAGCATCCAAAAGCTCATGGAGCACACTTCCCATTTCTTTTCCAGGCTTCATTCCGGCTGCGATCAGGTCACTGCCAGTAATTGCAAGGCCTTTCATGGAAACACATTCGCCTTTTTCCATAATTTCTTCCCAGGTCATTCGAACTCCGGCCTGGCGGGCAGCTTTTTCTTCCCCACGGTAATCACTTTTCGCTTTGTTATCCGCATACTGGACTTCCATCCACATGGGAAAAAGGTCTTCCCCAACTACATTGATGGCTTTCCGCACCTCAGCCGGTGACGGAGTCGGGCGCAGATCATGCCAGCGGATCAGGCGGCTCACTCTGGAAATGGTGTCATTGTCAAACTTCAGGCGGCGCAGAATTTCCTTGGACATTTTTTCTCCCACAGAAGCATGTGTTTTGAAATGATCCCTGCCGTTTTCATCTGTTTTTCGTACAACAGGTTTGGCAATGTCGTGAAGGAGCATGGTCAGCCTTAACACCTTATCCTCCCTCACATACAAAAGGCTGTGGAGAATGTGTTCTCCCACATTATAGCAGTGGTGTGGAGTGTTCTGAGGTGTCTCCATACAGCGGTCAAATTCCGGCAGAAATTCCCTGGTAACACCCGCTTCATAGGCAATCCGCAGATAATCCGGATGAGGGGATACCAGAAGTTTTACAAGTTCCACCTGGATCCGCTCTGCGCTTACATGTTTTAAATTTGGTGCAAGCACAGAAAGAGCTTTTCTGGTCTCTTCTTCCAGGGAAAAACCAAGCTGCGCAGAAAAACGTACAGCACGCATAATGCGAAGAGCGTCTTCTGTAAAACGTTCCAGAGGATCACCAACACAGCGGATCACCTTGTTTTCCAGGTCTTTCTGTCCTTCAAAAAGGTCCACCAGCCCTTTCCTGGGATTGTAGGCCATGGCGTTGATGGTAAAGTCCCGACGCTTCAAATCTTCCTCCAGGCAGGCCGTAAAGGTTACTTCTTTCGGGTGACGGCCATCTTCATACTCGCCATCCACCCGGTAGGTGGTAACCTCGAATCCCTCTTTTTCAAGCAGCACTGTTACGGTTCCGTGAGCGATTCCTGTATCTACGGTTCTGTGAAACAGGGCTTTGACCTGCTCCGGCTTGGCTGAGGTTGTGATATCCCAGTCATTTGGAGTTCTTCCCAGAAGGGCATCGCGGACACAGCCGCCTACTGCATAGGCCTCATAACCAGCTTTTTCCAGAATATTTATAATTATTTCAACTTTTTGTGGAATTTCAAATACCATCTTTATCACCTGCCTCTGATTTAAAACAAAACTTCTCTGCCTTGAAAAACAAAGCGGGGCAAAATAATTTTGCCCCTTTTTGACTACTGATTGCAAAATAAACAGCAATCCCTTTTGTTATTAATAAGCACGTCCCCAGTATACCATTTTCTTGGCAGGTTTTCCACAGCATACACAGACATCGCTTAAATGTTCCTGCTCAAACGGCATACATCTGGATGTTGCCTGAACATCTTCTTTGATCTTATCTTCGCACTCACGGTTACCACACCACATAGCTTTTACAAAACCAGGTTTTGTGTTGATGGTCTCCTTGAATTCTTCGTAGTTTGTTGCTACATAGGTGTGAGCATCTCTGTGAGCTCTTGCACGCTCCAGCATTTCCTTCTGCATTGTGTCCAGGACTTCCTGAACCTTAGCTGCAAGCTCTTCGAACTTCACAATATATTTCTCTCTGGTATCTCTTCGGCAGATAACAGCCTGTCCGCTCTCGATGTCCTTCGGACCGCACTCGATTCTTACCGGAATACCACGCATTTCCTGCTCTGCGAATTTGAATCCCGGGCTCTTGTCTGTAACGTCTGCTTTTACACGGATTCCAGCTGCTTTCAAAATCTGTGTCAGCTCCTCTGCTTTCTCCAGAACGCCCTCTTTTCTCTGCTGGATCGGGATTACAACAGCCTGGACCGGAGCAATTCTTGGTGGAAGAACAAGTCCGCTGTTGTCTCCATGAACCATGATCAGCGCACCGATCATACGTGTTGTCATTCCCCAGGATGTCTGGTGTACATACTGAAGCTGGTTGTTTTTATCTGTGTACTGGATGCCGAATGCTCTTGCAAATCCATCGCCAAAGTTATGGCTGGTTCCAGACTGAAGTGCTTTTCCATCATGCATCAGAGACTCGATTGTGTAAGTAGCCTCTGCACCCGCAAATTTCTCTTTCTCTGTCTTCTGACCTTTAATAACCGGGATCGCAAGTACTTCCTCGCAGAAGTCTGCATACAGGTTCAGCATCTGGATGGTACGTTCTTTTGCTTCCTCAGCTGTAGCGTGGGCAGTATGTCCTTCCTGCCATAAGAACTCACGGGAACGAAGGAACGGACGGGTTGTTTTCTCCCAGCGAACTACTGAGCACCACTGATTATATACTTTCGGAAGATCTCTGTGGGACTGGATCTCTTTCTGATAGAAATCACAGAACAGAGTCTCGGATGTAGGACGTACGCAAAGGCGCTCCTGAAGAGGATCAAGTCCGCCGTGTGTTACCCATGCAACTTCCGGTGCAAATCCCTCTACGTGATCCTTTTCTTTGTCCAGAAGGGATTCCGGAATGAACATTGGCATGTATACATTCTCTACGCCTGTCTCTTTGAATCTGCGATCAAGCTCTTTCTGGATATTCTCCCAGATTGCATATCCTGCTGGTTTGATTGCCATACATCCCTTTACACTTGTATAGCCGCAAAGTTCCGCTTTTTTTACAACGTCAGTATACCACTGTGCAAAATCCACATCCATGGATGTGATAGCTTCTACCATTTTCTTTTCTTTTGCCATGATTTTTCTCCTTTTTGACTTTCTAATATTTAAACGCCAGGGAAATCTGGTAAATTCCATGTATTATTTGAAAAACACATAAAAAAAGACCTTCCATCCCTGCAAAAGGGACCGAAAGGCTTCGGCGGTACCACCCTGATTAACACTGGAAATGACTGCTCCACTGCTCACTCAATTATCCCGATAACGTAGGACAGACGCCGCACTTCAATTGTGCGGAGCTCTGAGGCCGGTTCCATGACTTGCGCACAAAATCCTCACACCATTGCCTGTCGGCCTGGATTTCTCTCTGAGATTGCTCCTCATGTACTATTCTCTTCATTGCCACTTCATTTATTTAATTTGCTCGTTAAGTCTTGTTTATTTTATGCGAAATTTTCCCATATGTCAAGTGGCGAAACAGAAAATACCCAGACAAAAAACAGCCAGAGGTTACTGTTCACTCCGTTCACAGTAACACGCTTCGCGATGCACAGAAATCATGC
>OKVH01001255.1_pt1 | contig 12210 bp, 7 predicted proteins | sample 1604791 | NCBI WGS metagenome assembly OKVH01 (sample SAMN01760919, study PRJEB22395) | human gut metagenome | reverse complement strand
TGATCATGGCCTGAATGGCTGTATTCATAATGATATAGGCCACTGCACCGGACAGTGCCGCGACCTCTTTTTCCTTGCGAGCCATGCCGATGGCTACACCCATGGCAAACAGCAGCGCCAGATTGTTGAACACCGCATTGCCGGTCTGGCTCATCACGTCCAGAATGGTATAAATGAGGGTGCCCGGATGGATGACGCTGTTCAGGCCATAAGCCGCCAGCATCGTTTCGTTGGTGAACGAGCTGCCGATGCCCAGCAGCAGGCCCGCCACAGGCAGCAGGGCAATGGGTAGCATAAAGCTGCGTCCCACGCGCTGAAGCACGCCAAAGATCTTGTCTTTCATCTTCAGTTCTCCTTTTCCTAAGTTCGTAACCAGCATATATCTACACAGGAAAGACCTGTGGAGAATCAAAGGTGAAACAAAAAAGCTTATTTCCCCATCCAAATCCGTTTCAGATGGATAGTAAGGAACACCAGTTCCTCGTCCGAAAGCTCTTTGTTCCAGGTGTTGCGCACATACTCCGCAATGCAGCAGGCGCATTTGTAGTGTTCACTGCAATTGCGGGCGATCAGAGCGCGGAACACTTCGTCATGGGTATCGTTTTCCTGCTCCTGTGTTCCTTGAAATACGCGCTGTGCAAAAAAGCGCAAATGCACTGTAAAGCGGCTGAAATCCAGTGTATCCCGGTCAAAATGGAAGTTGTAAAAGCATTCTACTACCTGCACGCAACCATCCACAAAGCGGGTGACATCGTTCACCACGCTCATGGTGGTGTTGAGCTCTGCGTTGACGATGTGCAGCGCAATGAAGCCGCCCTCGTCGTCCGAAAGGTCTGCATGGAAGCGCTGGCGGATGGTGGCAAGGCACTCCATGCCAAGGTGATACTCTTCCGGGTAGAATTCCCGAATGGAAGTCATCAGCGGGTTAGAAAAGCGAATTCCCTGTTCGCTGCGCTGAATGGCAAAGCTGATGTGGTCGGCCAGCGTGATGAGCAGGCTTTCGTTCAGTGGGTATTTCAGCCGCTGCCGGATGGTTTCTACCAACTCATCGGTGAGCAGCAGATGCTCATACGGAATCCGTTCCAGAAGTTCCACCAACTTTTGCTGCACAGCAGGGCTGGTCATGCGATAGCTGCACTCCACGGTTTCAGCCTCGATTTTATAGCCCGGCTTAACACCAAAGCCCAGACCACGCCCGGTGACGATCAGCTCACAGCCCGTGGAATCCACCACGCGCAAAATATTGTTGTTGATTGGCTTTTTGACGGTATATTGCATTGTTTCTCCTCCTCGGGGTTGAAAAAGGCAATAAAAAAAGACCACCCTTGACACAGCAAACATACCGAAGGCTGAAACACGCTTTCGGCTTGTGCTATGCAGAGTTGGTCTAGCCCGCCAAACGGTAACAATCCAACGACGCTGCTCACGTACATTTTTCTTTTTTGTAAGGCACAAACAAATCAGGCACTTGAATAGCGACTTATTCTGTGCATGATTACAATACCATATTCCTTGTGGAGTGTCAAGACAAGAACGGCTCTCTTTTTCACTTTGTTAGCTTTGCACAAATTCAGTCGATAATTTACAGCAGATTGACAAGTAAAAAGATTTCTTTTATTTGTGCTTTTTATGAGTCGTTGCTGTCAAACGAGATTATTGCGGAGAAAGCAGTGCTCCATCTTATAACCCATCACAAGCAGGGCACACTCTAAAGATTTATTGTGCCGAATCGCGCGATTCATGGTAGCGACAAGTTATTCTAAAAAATCTACCAATCTTCTAGTGTTGAACCCCTTCGACACAAAAAACTAAAGATTGAATGATTTGCAGCGCTCAAAAACAGAGTTCTGCTTTTCTTTTTGTGCAATGAAAAAGCCGCCATGCATAAAATGCACAGCGGCCTTTTCTGAGGAAAAACGCTAATGAAGAGAATGTCAGAAAATGAATTTTGTCATGGCGGTCTTTTGCTGTCCATGCTTAATCTTTTGCGGCCGGAAGCAGCATTTTATTCACGAAGAAGAAGATGACCATAGATACGCCGCCGTTTAGCACGGTCGTGCCAATGTTGTAGATGAAATCAGGAACAACCAGACCTGCAACAGCGACCCACACGCAGTTGATTGAGTTGACAATGCAGGTAATGATGCAGAATGCGACCACATATCCCGCAATCTGCTTTTCCAGATTTCCTTTGCTTCGGAATACGAAATTTCGCTGAATCGGGAAGTTGATGCACTCACCAATGACCATAGCAATCATGTATGCACAGAAATATGGTAAACCACCGTGGGCTGCATCGTAGCCAAGAATATTCCACTGAAAGGTTTCTCCAAACAGCGTAACAGGAATACCCGGCCAGCCGAAATCAACTATCGGCAAACTTGCAAATGCTTTCGGCAAGAACTGCAAGAGCAGATACTTGAAAACAGTAATGAGATTCGATACGATGACAAACAGTCCGCCTTCTCGTACCCATTTTGCGGTTTCAGGGTGTTTGGCTGCAAATCGATTCCAAAACTCCATTCTGCTCCTCCATATTAAGCCTGCACAGAATTCTGCTCTTTCCAACGCTTAACATTCTTGCGGCGGCGGACAAAGTAAAACACGCACAGTGCGATGAGGCCAGCATCGACAACCGCAACCGTGATATACAGCCAGTACGGAACCGGGATAGCGCTGACTTCCTGACCAATGCTATTAGCAGAGGCATAAAGGATATTATGCGTAGCAGTGCGAAGGACCTGATGACCGGCAGGAGAATTGGTGACTGCCTCACTCGGAGCCTGCATATTCATCAAAGACAGAATCAAGTCATTGCCTGCTGCGATTGCACGGTCAATATTGATATAGGACAGCTGAAGGATGCAGTCGGTAATGACAACGCCACGGAAGCCCCATTCGTTGCGCAGGACAGTAGTGAGCAAATCAGCATTTTCAGCAGCACAGATTTCACCGATACGGTTGAAGGAGGACATGATTCCGCGTGTGCCGCCTTCCTTAACGGCAATCTCAAAGGGCTTGATATAGATTTCACGCATTGCCTGCTCATTCACCCAAGTCAGTAGACCACCGGAATCGCGGTTGCTCTCCTGGTCATTGACAGCAAAGTGCTTGCAGTAGGTCGTAACACCCTGAGACTGAATACCCTGCGTTTCAGCAGCAGCCATTTTACCGGAGTGCAGACCATCCTCAGAATAATACTCGTAGTTACGGCCGCTGAACGGGCTGCGATGAATGTTCATAGCCGGGGCATACAGAGCAGCGATTTTCATAGCTACCGCTTCTTGCGCGAAGGTTTCGCCCATATCGTATGCCAGCTCAGTATTCCAGCTGCATGCCAGAACGGACTGTGCGCAGAATTGATTGCCGGTAGAGCCTGCCATAATGTTGTTGACACCGTTGGGACCGTCAACTTCAGTATAGCCCAGTTTGCCTACAGACGGAACTTCCTGTGTTGCCCAGCCGCCGTTGGAAACCAGATTAACCATCTCACTGACCGGAATCTGCTCCAGGAAATCATTCCATTTCGGGTCATCATAAGCAAGACCCTTCATATCTTCAATCTTCAGGTCATGATTTACAACGGCAATGTCTTCAGCTGTGTCAACAAGACCGTTGGATTTATTGTTGATTGCGTCCAGAGCGGCAGCACCGGCTTCACGGCTCGCAGCGGCTCGCTCTTTGGGGAAAGTTCCCTCCCAATCGGCACGGCTCACATAGCTTGTGCATTCGCCAAAAGAAGCATAGTCAAACTGATTGGTTGCTGCGACATCGTCAGTAGAGCGGGCACCATCGTTAGAGTCGTTGTAGATTCTATCCTTGTCGATGGTGAGAGTCCGAGAATCAATGACCGTGTGACTATCGCTGCGCAGGCTGATAGTATATTCGCCCGCTTCGAGAACATAGGCACCGCCCTTTGCTTTCACGCCGGTATAGTCGTAGGATGCCATATCCTCAGCCGTGAAAGTCAAAGTCACAGATTCGCTCTGACCGGGTTCAATCATTCCGGTCTTGCCAAAGGCTCCGAGAACGACAGAACTCTTTTCGATACCGCCCTCAGTATACGGTGCAGAGTAGTAGACCTCTACTACATCTTTACCGGAAACTGAGCCGTTATTCTTCACATTGACCGTCATGGTCACATTGTTGCCGTCAAACGAGAAATCAGAGATGCTTTCTTCAAAGTCCGTATAAGAAAGACCGTAGCCGAAAGGATACTGAACCGTGGCATCGTAGTCGATGAAACCATCCTCAGCGGCTGTCTCATAGTAACGATAGCCCACATAGATACCTTCGATATAATCGACATAATGGTAAGCATCTGGAGCAGCACTGGCGCCGATGGGGTTGGTGTTTACCCACTCACAGTTTGTATAGTTATAAGCACCAATGCTGTAATAGCTGGGAGCGCTCTCAACCGCATAGGCGAATGTATCGGTAGTGCGACCGGAAGGGTTCACTACGCCGCTTAAAACTTCACCAACCGCATTCGCACCGGTAGAACCCAGGCACCCAATCCAGAGTGCCGCATCCACGCCATCGTCCTCGAGGAAACCGAGTTCCATGGCATTCGTGGAGTTGACCAGAACTACTACCGTGCCGAAGTTCTCCTTCAGCATATCCAGAACCTGCTGCTCAACACTCTGCAGTTCCAGGTAGTGCTTACCGGCGTCACCGCCTTTTACAACCTGCTCAATGTCCTTACCGGAAGAAACAATCTGCGTTGTTGCATTCGGGTCCATATCCATGGGAAGGTCTGCACCTTCACCGCCGAGACGAGACACTACAAACACGGCCACATCCGAATAAGCCTTTGCATTTGCAATCATCTCGTCAGAGTATTCATTGACAGCAGGCTCGTTAATGTCAAAGTTGTTGCCGGTGAAACCGACACCGATACGCTCAACAAAATGGTCGTTATAGAAAGAAACCAGTTCGGGATTGACCGAGAATCCAGCGTTAGTCAAGCCCTGCTCCAAGGTAATGTTATTGCTACTGTCACCGGAACCGGAACCGGAGCCGCCATAGACAGTGTCACGAGAGCCATAACCAAAGAGATTGATTTTGCTTCCGGAAGCGAGAGGCAAAGTCTGGTTCTTATTTTCCAGCATGACAATACCTTCGCTTTCGACCTTCTGCGTCATATCCGCAGAAGCCTGACGGAAAGCAGCCACCTCATCCGCATCCGGTCCCTTGTATAGGAAACTATTGATGGTTGTGTAGTATTTCGGAACAAGCACACAAAGCAGTACATTCAGTACCGCAACAATAGCACTCAGAATGCACATTATGACAAATGGCAATTTCTTCGGCTTGCGTACTTGTTTTGCATGGGCAGTGTTTGACATTTGAATTCCTCCTTCTGATTGACCGGACTCGGTCATTTGTCTGCATTATACCTGAAACTGTAAAAAAAGGAGGTCGTATTTCCTAAGTGGTCGTTTTTTGTTCCTACTCTGCACAAAAAAGAAAATTGCCGGGGTTTCCCCGGCAATCAGGTATTGCTTATTCAGTTTCAACAGGCAGTGCCACACGAAGCAGGAACAGCCCGTCCTCCGCTTGGACGGAAACCGTACCGCCATATTTCTCCGCTGTACTCCGGATGCTCTTTAAACCAAACCCATGATAGTTCGGGTCTCCTTTTGTCGTAACGGGCAGGCCGTCAACAAAACGCAAGTCTCCCTCGTAGAAGTTCTCCACTTGAAGGATGGCAATGCCATGTCTCGAGAAGATGCATACGGAAATCGCACGCTTGTCGTGGTCCTCAAGCTTACGAACGGCTTCCTCTGCATTGTCCAGAGCGTTTCCTATCATTGAAAACAGGTCAACCGCCTCTAAAAAACCAACTGCCTTTCCATCGGCAACACAGGTAAAGGTAATATCATTCGCAGCGCACAACAGGCTCTTTTCGGTCAGTATCGTGTCCAAAATTTCGTTTCCTGTCTCAATGATAGAGTCATATACCGATACTGAGTTTTCGATTTCTTGAAGAACTGTATTTTCCGGTGCATTACCTGTTTGTGCCACAATCTTCTTCAACTCTGACAGCTGGCATTTCAGTGCATGGCATTTATGATTGATAAGTTTCACACTATCCGATGCCCGTTCATATTGCGCTTGATGGCGCATCCACAACTGCTTTTGAAGGGATAGCTCCTCTTGCTGCGCCAATTTGTTTTGAAAACTCACCTGCTGCCACAATATCAGAACACAGCATATCATCGAATATATCCTGCAGCACCGATACAGGTAATTCTGGTGCTGAAAGCTGGTCTGAACAACCGCACTAAACACAATAGATATCAGTAGAACCGCTATCATTGTCGTAAAAGAATACCCGACGCTCACCGAAGCATACCCATGTTTAACCATAGGTCGTGCAATCAAGAGATATATCTCGACATATACCAATGCAAATACAGCAAAGGGAATGAAGGTATCTACTACTATGTCTTTGAGGGAGCAGTAATGAGGTTCATTATAACCTGCTCCGGGCTGAATGGCATCCCACGCACAAAAAGCGACATGCTGAGTAAGGTAAGCCAATGTAGTGAAATAAGCAGCCATTTTGAGTTCTACATCAAACATCGAGTATTCTATAGAAAGCAGGATAAGAAAACTGCCTATGCTCCATACCAAAGAAGTCAAAAAGCTATTCAAAAGGATTTCTGGTGATACGGTAATGCAAAGCTTCAAAACCAAAAATCCTAAGATTGCTGCCAGTACAGCACGAATCAGCCAAAACTTTCTTTTTGGTTCTTTGTAAGCAAACATGAGTGCTGCAATCAATAACTGAACCGGTTGAAGCAAAATTCTGAAGATATCTTGCAGCAAATTCACTTTATATTTCCTCCCGTCACAGAATTTGCCAAGCCGCTGAGAAATGTATTTCTTCGACCGCGACTAAGGGGAAGTGTGTTTGCGCCGACAACAATAGAGTCTTTTTTTACAGCATCCACATGTCGAAGATTTACCAAGTAGCTGTTGCTGCATCTCGAAAACTGCTGGTCTTTAAGGCGGTCTTCAATTTCTTGCAAACTACCGGAAACCTCCAGGGTTTGATTATGCAGATGCAGATACAGCCAATGCCCCCGCACCTCAATGTAGTAGATTGCCGAACTCTCAATTCGCTGCTTTTCTCCATTTACCGTAACAAAAAGATGATGCTTCTGCCTTTGAGAGGCTCGTTCAATGGCGCGAGGCAGTTTCATAGAAAGCTGCGCATAGGTGATTGGCTTTAGAATAAAATCCAGTGCATCGACTTCATAACCCTTAATGGCATACTTTGCCATTCTGGTAATAAAAATCATAACGACAGTCGCATCTAGTTCTCTGATTTTCTGAGCAGCACTCATACCGTCTAGTAGCGGCATTTCAATATCCAACAGCAGAATATCCCATATAGGTTTGTAGTTCTCTGCAATATCCATGCCATCGTTAAACACCGCGATATTGCCTTCGAGTCCATGCTCATTAAGATAGCGAACAACATTATCCTTTGTCTGCTGAGCCAAATCTGCTTCGTCTTCGATAATTGCAATCTGCAGCATACCCGAAACCTCCCCATAGGATTTGCATTCTTTCTTTTCTGTCATCATTCTACCAAGTGCGACAAACAATGTCAAAAAGATTTTCTAGAGCACTTATGCAGTTTTTCAGTCAAAGCAAAAGGAGCATCCGCCAAAGCAGACGCTCCTCTTTGTGCTTCTTGTGCTTTTTGTAAGCGTGCAGATTACTTGCCGCTGCTGTTCAGGCGCGGGATGGTCTCAGTCTTTGTTTCATTGCAAACCTTGCAAGTATAGGTCTTGACGCCTTCTTTTTCAGCCGTAGGTTCAGTAGTAACGACACCGTTATCCCAAGTATGGTTGTTGGTTTTTGGTGTGCTATTGATAATGCTGCTCACATCGCCGCAGACGGTGCAGTAGATTTCGGTGCGACCCTCTTCCTTGCAGGTAGGCTCTATGACGCGCTTAGCGGCACGATGACCGGTGGAGTGTACAATGTTGTCCTTGTAGGAGAGGCTGTCATCCTGATTGCACTTATGCATCGTGTAGCCGTCTTCGGTACAAGTCGGCAGAACAACGGTAACGGTGAATGTGTACTTGGTGGGCAGGACCTTTTCAGTCTTGGTCGCATTACAGTTCTTGCAACGCAGGGTCTTTTCACCGTACTCGTCATAAGTAGGCGGGGTAGTGATGACACCCTCGTCCCAGATGTGACCAGTACCGCCGTAGTCGTAGGTCATGGTATGGGAAGCATCGCGCTTGCAGTGCATCCGCATGGTGCCCTTCTCGGTGCAGGTGGCCTTTTTCAGGCATTCGGTGTGCTCGGTGTCCCAATCATGGTAGCCGATAGCAGGCACAGGCATCAACACTCTTTCGTTGCACCCCTCGTAGCTGCAGTACATCCAACGCTTGCCTTCAGTTTCGCAATAAGGTCCCTCGATGATTTCGCCAAGGCGCGTGTAATCGTGGGTATGCACCTTGGGGATGTCTTCGGTCTTTTTTGCTTGGCAAACATTGCAGGTGAAGGTTTTGATGCCAGTTTCGGTGGCTGTAGGCTCCTTGGTGACGACGCCCTCATCCCACTGATGTTCACCAGTGATAGGCAGCTCTTTCACATGCTGCTTGTCGTTGCAGCGCTCACAAACATTGTCTACGCTGCCAAGAGCACCACAGGTAGCCGGAGTAGTGACTTCTTTGTACTGATGGCCCAGCGCAGGAACAGGCGTATCCTTGTACGTCTTTGCGGGATTCTCATTGCAGGTATGCAGCGTGTAACCGGCCTCAGTGCAGGTAGGAGCAACGACAGTTTCCGTGAAGGTATAGCCCAAAGCGGGAATTACTTCTTTATGTACATGGGTCTCGTCATTCTGGCAGGTATAGGTGCGCTCGCCATCTTCTTCGTAAGTTGCTTCCTTGGTAACAACACCATCGTCCCAAGCATGTCCCGTCGCAGGAACAACTTCCGTATAGGTATGGGTTGCATCGTTCAGGCAGGTGAAAGTCTTGACGCCGTCCTCAGTGCAGGTAGGAGCCTTGGTGACAGTGCCATCATCCCACTTGTGCCCCAGAGCCGCGATTTCTTCGGTCTTGGTCTCTGTGCAGCCGGTATTCTGGCACTTGAAGGTCTTTACACCGGGAGCCTCACAGGTAGCGGCCTTAGTGACAGTGCCGTCATCCCACTTATGACCCAGTGCTTGGATTTCCTCGGTCTTAGTCTCATTGCAGCCATTACGGGTGCAGGTATAGGTCTTAACACCAGCGTTCGTGCAGGTCGCTGCCGTTGTGACTGTACCAGCGTCCCAAGCATGGCCCAGTGCATTCGTATAATCGCGTTTTTCGGTCAGAGCGGAATCCTGGTCGCAGATGTAGATGGTATAGCCCTTCTCTGTGCAGGTAGACGCTACCGTATTGCCCTTATGCCAGGTCTTTTCGACTACCGGGATATCTTCCGTGTATGTAGCACCGCAGGAAGTGCAGGTAAAGGTCTTCGTACCCTTCTCGTAGATGGTAGCAGGCTTTGTGACCTTACCGGCATCGTAGGCGTGCGGCAGCTTTGCCTTGTAATCGCCCTTGTAGGTCAGGCCGGGGACTTCATTGCACTCATAGATGGTATAACCCTCAGCGGTGCAGGTCGGAGCAACAACGCTCTTGATATGATATGTCTTGTCGAGAGACGGGATTTCCTCAGTGCGCGTCTCATCGCATTCCTTGCACTTGAAGGTCTTGATACCGGTCTCGGTATAAGTAGCAGCCTTCGTGACTGTACCGCCATCCCAGCTGTGTCCCTTTGCCGGAACAAAGCGGTCATTGTAGTTCATGCCGCCCCACTCATGGCAGATATGCTCATCGTAGCCTTGCGTGGTGCAGGTCGCCTCATGACGGCGAACCGTGAAGGTGTATTTTACCTGAGGCTTTGCGGTAGGAGCCGGAGTAGCTGCCGGAGCAGGTGCCGGTGTTTTTGTCGCTGCCGGTTTGGTAGTCCCGCCGGAAGTCGAAGTGCCGGTACTCGGCTTCTCCGTCTTAGTCGGCTCGCTGGTGGTGTTGTCCTTCTTATCAGTGTTCTCAGCGGGCGTGGCGGTCGGTGCAGGCGTAGCCGTCGGTGCAGGTGTGGCAGTTACTTCCGGTGTTTCCGGAACCGCAGCCTGACTTTGGCTCGTGGTCACATCCGAACTCGTCGTATCGTTGGTGTTTTTTCTTTTCTTGCAGCCGGTCAAAGAAACCGCAACCGTAGCAGCTAAAGCTACAGCAACGATTCTTTTCGCTGTACTAACTCTCCTTTTCATAATAGACCTCCTTCCCTTTAGGGGATAGTTTCTTAACTATATTATATCAAAGAAAACATCGCGTTTACATTGATTTTTATAGATTTTACAACTCCTCTATCAAGTTCTACCGTTTGCATAAATGCAACATCCTGTAACTGTGCATAGTATCCAGTACATATGGCCATCTCCCAACCTTCGCCACAAACTGTTGATTTTCGCCATTTGCTAAAAACTTCCGTCATGTTGCATATTGACTATTTTCCGAGAAAAGAGTACGCTATTCTGAATCGAAGGAAGGGATTATTATGGAAGTCAGTATATTGCTCATGCAGCAGATAGCCCAGCTGTTTATCGTTCTTCTGATGGGCTATGTAGTCGTCAAGGCAGGGCTTCTGAAAGCCTCAGACAGCAAGGTTTTATCCGTGGTTTTCGTGTATCTGGTCATGCCGTGTGTTGTTCTCAACGCATTTCAAATCGATGATACTCCGCAGATTCGCACAGGACTCTTGTACTCGATGGGCATAGCGGTCGGAATGCATGTCGTGTTTCTGGTCCTCAATGCTATCTTTAAAAGGCCGCTTAAATTGGATGTCGTGGAGCAGGTCAACATCATATACAGTAATGCGGCCGCGCTCGTCATCCCTCTGGTTCAGGCTTTGCTCGGCGAGGAATATGTCGTGTATTCCTGCGCTTTCGTCATTGTTCAGCTGATTCTTCTCTGGACGCACGCAAGTGCCTGCCTGCAAGAAGGCGCAAAACTTGAATGGAAGAAGATTCTGACCAATGTCAATCTGATTGCGATTGTCGCCGGTGCGCTCTTGTACCTTCTGCATATCTCGCTGCCCTCGCCTATTGTGAGTACGCTCAGCAACGTGGGTGCTATGATAGGGCCTATGGGGATGCTGCTGGCCGGTATGGCGATTGCGGAAGTACCGTTAAAGAAAGTCTTCTGCACACCGCGCAACTATCTTCCCGTTGCACTTCGTCTGATTGTAGTTCCTATCATTGTTCTGCTGCTACTTCGCGTGTTCCACGCATCTGACTGGATTGCAGATGGTAAAGCAATTTTAATGACAGTCTATCTATCGGCTATTACGCCGTCTTGTGCGACAGTCACCTCAATGGCGCAACTCTACAATCGTGATGCGGCGCACTCAAGTGCATTGTATGTTCTGAGTACGCTGCTTTCCATCATGACGATGCCTCTGATGATTGGACTGTTCGATATGCTGGTGTGACATACCTTTTATAAGTACAGATTAAGAAAGAGAAAAGGGGCTGTTGCACATGTGACAGCCCCTCTTTTATTCGTAGAATCGAAAAATAAAAAGCATGTTTTTGTGAAAATAAAAGCATGTGCAACAGATTTCCTTGAAAATCAGAAATTTTCAATGGATTTGTGATGCACATGCTTTTTCCTATTGTTCGATTATATGTCTAATTCTTAGGGGCGATTCTGCACTTTCATCCAAAACGATGTGCAACAGCCCCTTTTTCATTTTGTGGAGTATTACTGGAAACCCAGAGTGACTTTCAAATTGTCATTGAAAGAATCTGCCATGGCGTGAACATTTCTATACTGGCCGGTGTATCTCTTACATTGCTCGTGGGTGATGATGGGTGTGTCATATACGATATGGTCTATACGAACATCCACGGTCAATTTGTTGTTGCAGTATTCAGCGGGACGATTTTCGAGAATATACGGACCATAAATGACCGTGCCGTAGGCATACACACCACTCTCATGCGCGGGGTCCTGTTTGCCGACATGCAGAATTACGATATCCCCAAGCTGCATATCACGAGTGGCAAGAAAACACTCTACATGGCCGGAGCCTTTTACATTATCGAACAGGTTCCACTGACGGAGATTCACGGGTTCTAATTTACTTTCCTTCTTGGACAGCATGGCAGCTTCTGCCTCAATCTTTTTTGCC
>OKVH01001247.1_pt1 | contig 12252 bp, 22 predicted proteins | sample 1604791 | NCBI WGS metagenome assembly OKVH01 (sample SAMN01760919, study PRJEB22395) | human gut metagenome | reverse complement strand
GCCATCAATAATGTCATCAGTTATAAGATCTACCATTGTGCCAACTGGAATTATTCCTATAACGTCTGCTTCTTTATCCGGCTCCTTTCTAATTCTTAACTGACAACAGTTCTCAACAACACCAAAAATTTTAATATTTTCATTTTTTATATTAGTATCTGCTGCATCTACTGATGACTTAGTAACAGATGCCGTCTGTAGTGACTGATTTGCTTTTTTTTCGCTCATAAGTAACCTCCTTCTAATGTCTCCATGGACACATATCATTTTTTCTTCTCTCTACAGGTGCATGTGGTAATAAACTTGAATCACCATAATGTATAGCATTGTGAGTATTCAATACCGTTGATATCAGATACTCAGGATTAAGAAGATCATCATTTCTATTAATAATGTCTTCTGGTGTAATTGGGTTCATATGATGGATAATAATATTTCCTTGAATTTCATATCCATCGCAAGCCAAATCGCAACCCTTGTCTCTGACAATGATTTCATTTCTAAGTCTTTTCCACTCTTTTGAGTTATAAAAAATCTGATTCAAATATCTATCAAATCCAAATGTCTCTATTCCAACTGAGCCGTCTAATTTTAAATATTCAAATCTTTCCTGAAATGTTTGTAAACGGATAAGTTCTGTATATGTCCTAATCATCCCACTCATATTCATCGCTCTCCATTTGTGTATCCTGTCCACTGTATCCTCTGAAAGCATCAAGTGCATTCTTGTATAATTCCTCTGCCTGTTCTGAAGATTGAATACTTTTTGTTTTAGCCTCTGTTAGAGCTAACTCTTTTTTTGTCTTCTCTAATTCAAGCTCTGCCTGTTTTGTTCCGAGTTTCAAATAATGGACAATAATTTGCGATGGTGCCTTACCAGACCTCATTAAATCCTCAGCACAATCAGTTGCAAGAGAAATCATTTGTTTCTGCCTTGCCTCTGGTGTAATTGCTGGTCGCATTCGCTGACTGGCAGTATCAGAAGATGAGTCTGGCTTAACTTTCCTCATAGTTACCGCCTCCTTTTAATAATTTCTGCACACTTTATATAAAGTTTCAGCAGGGTTTTAAAGAGTTTACAGAGACTATTACTACACTCTTGTATATGAAAGGAGACAACCTTTAAAGATGAGCCAGCCACCGCTCAGTAACAATCCTATAAACTCTTTAAAACCCTGCTGATATATCAGAACATTTTTCAAAAATTTCCCTCTGGGGAAAAAATAAAGACCGCCGCGATATGGGTGGGGGTATGTTTCTGAGACACCCCCCTATACCCTTAGACAGTCTGCGTGATTTTTAGTGTTTTCTTCACTTTCTTGTATATGTTTCTAAAATCATATTTGATGATTTCGTCTATCGCTCTTTCGATCTCTTTGTCATTCTCTTCATCCGATAGCTCATCCGATGTCCTTGCGATGCGACCAAGATACGATGTCGAGTGATAGCCTTTCTCCTCGTCATATAGCATCCATTCGGTGAACTGGTCGAACGGATCATAAGGGTTGTCAATTGTAGTCAATGCACACTTAGTTACATCCATTCTCTATGTTCACTCCTTTCCATTCAGATACTTAGATACAGTTGAAGTAGATACCCCTAAAGCTTCTGCTATTTCAGATGTACTGTAGCCAGATGCAGATAGAGCTGAAATTCTACCCTGTTTAGCTGTACTGAGTGATGTTGTGGCACGAGGAGTAGCCTTTTGTCTGACAACATCAATGTTAGTATTGTTTAGTATCTGTGTTAGCTTGTTCTCACTGATAGCACCAGCCTGTATAGCCTCCCATTCCTTATCAGTTATATCTATAGAAGTTCTCTTAGCTCCTACAGAATTGCGGGCTTTCGATAGAGCCTGCTGACTCGCCTTCTTAATTTCAGCCTTTGTCATATCTGGGTTGTCTCTTTTCTTAGATTGAACCTCTGCATTGGCAATAGTCTGGGCTTGTCTTTCACGAGGGGCGTTCATTAAAGCAACATTTAATTTCCCCATAAGGGAGTCTACTTCAGACTGATAGGTTGCTTTTGCAGAAGCAGAATAGGCAATCTTTCCAGTATTAACCATTTCTCTTCTTGCTTGATTTGCTAAAGACTTCATAGAATTTGCATATTTTGCATACGCTTCTTCTTGTGGGGTGCCGGATGATAATTCTCTTGCATCCTTAACTTCAGCCATCTTTGTACTCTTCTGAGTACGAATTTTTATTTTTCCATCTTTGTCAGTGTATGTCTCTTTAACTTCTTTGTAACTTAGAGAACCATCTTCATTGATAGTAGGGCTTCCTTTTCTCTTTAATACAGAAGTTTCAGATTTTGCTCTTGAGATAAGAGTAGACGCGCCTTCATGATAGTGACCATTTGAATCTGTTGTACCTTGGTATTTCTTCTTCAAAGTTGCAATGTCGTTATCAATTTCACTCTGCTTATAGTCAAGCTTGTGCTTTTGAGCGTCAATAACAACCATACTATGACGAACAGCTTTTGCTAATTCTGGTTCAGTAGCACCCTTCAAAGTCATATCTGTAATAAGGTTAGAAATCTTACCCATTTCAGTCTGAGTATTTGTCATCCTTTGGTATGTTCTACCATTTCTGGTGTAGTATTCTTTTCCTTTAGAATCTACTTTTACAGGTTTACTAGAATCTGGACCATATGCATCCTTTGTATCAAAATCCTCTAATCCTTTTAAAGAATGTGTAGAAGTAATTTTTACTTTGCTCTTTGAAGAATTACAAGGTATTACCATTACGGTATCACCATCAAAGTCAGCTCCGGACAATCTATCAGCATTCTTTTTATTAATACCAATGGCATCAGCCGGAGTATTACCAAGAACACTCTTTCCTTCAGCTAACTTATTATTTACTTTCAAAATTGGTATCTCGAAAGTTCCTCCATGGGGATAACGAATTAAGGCAACTGTTTCACCATCTTTATAGTTTGGTGCATAAACCTCATTATCTTTAATGGTTGTCAATGGAAGTATTACCTGATATTTCTGTCTTGGTAATGCTGCAGCTTGCAAATGTACAGCAGCTGAATCGCAATCATCAGCAAAAGATTTCAATAAAGTTTTCTTTACTGTAGGATTGGTTAATGAACAAATCTCATCAAATTCAGATTGCTTATCTGCCGTTGCTAGACCCAACTGTTTTTTAATAAGAGATAGACTCTGTTTTGATAAGAACTGAGATGGAAGTGTTTTACTCCATTCGCCCCAATCTCCTTCTTCGGCTCTCTTATTGATTAAAGACAAACTCTGTTTCTTTCCAGTTACGGGGTCTGTATACTTTCCTTTTGGGTCATCGTAATAACTTTGACCACCATGTTCCTTTATCAAAGAACCAAAAGGATTATCCGGGTCATTCTTAATATCCTTAAGAACTTCCATTTTAGGAACTGATTTTGATTTATTGGTATTGAAAATAACATCAACTCCATCTGGCATATCATCAGAATAGACAGCCATTCCCTTTAGATATTTCTTTCCATCTACCATTATTCGAACCTGTGCGTAATGCGAATCGCCTAATGATAGATCCTGGACTCCTCTACGAAGTTCTATAACACCATCTTTGTTAATACCACCATCTTCTTTGTATCTGATAGCAAGTCGATTAGAATCCATACTAGAAGGGTATTCAAAGCCTTTTCTAAAAGATTCACCACCATCATAAGAAATATAGTCTTTTACAGAATGTACATCCTCATAATTATAAATATCCTTATGCTCTGTTCCAGGAGGACAGATTACTTTTATGTTTGTCTGCTTTCCAGGATTAGTAACCTGTGGAACTCCACCTCCATAAATCGGATAACCTTCCATTTCCAAAATATAAAGAGCCTGGTTAAGTTTCTCTTTCGATACTCCAAGTTCTCTTTCAACTCCGGTACCGACATCAATCATACCTTTTTCATCAATAAGTTTTCTAAGAACATCAGCAGTGGCTTTCGCCTGGTTCATTCTGGCTTCTGAATTTTCATTCAATAAAGACCTTACAGATGAGTCATTTGCAAATCCCATCTTGTCAGCGATTTCATTCAAACTGTAGCCTTTTTCTCTAAGGTCTTTGGCTGTTGCAACCTGCACTGCTCTTCTTTCATCTTTAGCAAGACTCATTTGTGTTCTAAGCTGAGTTGTTGTAAGCCCCATAGTCTTAGCAATATCTGTTTCACTCATACCAGACTTTTTCAAAGACTGCACACGACTCAGAAAGTCTCCACTATGCTGATAAGGGTTATCTCCAGAACCCCATGGATATCGACCAGACCTTCTGGCAACACCGTAATGCATAAGCATATCATCAGAAATTTGAGATAATACTTTAGCTATTCGATTCATTGATCAACCCTCCTGTTCTTTTATTTTTCTTATAACCTTATCGAAGGTAATGATTTTATCCATAATTGGAACGATATCTTCTGCTGTTGGATTATGATACAGAACTTCATTGTTCTGATAGATTCTTAATTCCATATCAATATCAGCAGGTTTTACTTTATATTCCAAACAAAAAAGAGCGGCATAAATCATAAGCTGCTCCATGTGTGCTGGAATTATGCCTGTCTTCAAATCATGAATTCTAAGTAATCCAGACCTGTATGAAATTGAGTCTGCTGTTCCAAAACAGTTTTCAGAATAAAATAATGTCTGTTCCGGTGTCATCTTATAACCAATGGCATCATTAACATACATATTCAAAGTTTTTTGTGATTTTGGTAATTTCTGTCCCAAAGAGATACACTGTGCGGCAAATGCATGTAACACGGTACCTTTCTGAGTAGCAAGAAATTTTGAATAGGCATCGGCAACTTTATCTTCGCTGTAATTAATCCAATGATATTTACTAGCTCCTAAAAAAGCGTGCTGTCCCTCAAGATTGGAATGATTGTTGAAGTTCATATAATACTTCCTCCTTGTTCTCTGGACAAATAAAACGAGAAAAAGACATCCTGTTCATTTGGTCCACATAATATTCTTGATTAGGCTGTTTATTAGCCGACGCGCTTTTTTTACATTCCAAAGAAGCCCACTTATCATTATAAAGAATTAGCAGGTCTGGAATACCTTGAATATAACTCGCATCATTCTTCATAACGATGCATCCAGGAAAAAGTTTCTTAAGCTCTTTAATTAAATTAGCCTGGAATTTGTTTTCTAACATTTTGTAAGCTCCTTTCACAAATATCAAAAGAGAAAGTGAATGCTGTTAAAAATGCATATTTTACCTCTCTCCTCATAAAAGGGAATGTATTTTTCGCGCGCAAAAAAAGAGCATAAAAAAAAGAAGAACCTAAGTAACAAGATTCTTCCTTAAAATTTACCAATCACATCTAAATACATTAGACTTACCAAAGAAGTGTCTTTCAGCTAAGAAATCCTTTAATGTTCCCGTATAGCATATTACATACTGATCAGAATTTGTTATTTCTAATACTTTTTCTATTTTAGCATTTCCGCAATAACTTCCAACCAATGGTAACCACTGCTCGAAATCACTTTGTTCTTTTCTTAATTTTGTACAATACTTCATAATAAATACCTCCATTCATTTAATGATTGTTTCTCATAATACAGCTTGCAAATTTAGTGTAAAAAAACAGAGATACTTAACAATACCTCTGTCTCATGTATGTAATATACTTTTTAAGCTTCTTTCAAATATACTTCACCATTCTCTTTAACATAGTATTCCCTTGCCGATAAAGTCTCTTGTAATGTTTTTCTAAGAGACTTTCGTATCGCCGATTCTTCTCCATTATATAAAGAGTCCACTAATTCTCCAACTAAATTTTCATATTGTGACTTATCCTCTTTTTTTAGCAATCGCCCTTTATAGTCATTAAGAAATTTTTTTAAAGCACTAAAACTGCTAAGAATCCTTTTTTCACATTTATCAATATATGATGTTATCTCTTGCTCTACATATTTGATAAATTCAACATCATAATTTTGAGAGAAATAAGTCTCAAGCACACTACTCATGCCATACAATTGAATAGATAGCTCTAAACTTTCCTTTATTTGAAATGCATTCGTCACTAATTCATCTATACTTGATTTGCTATTTATTGTGGAATCTAGATCACACATATAAAATTCAATATCTTTCATAGCAACTTTCTTTGCATCTTGAAGACTTGCTATTGTCGCAACTCTCTGCTCATTATGTCCCATAATTGAAGAATAGTTTTCATACGCATATTTTATAAAACTTACTTCTGATAACAGTTCTGCTTTTTTATCTCCATACAAAAATTCTAAAATTTTATCCATACTTTGATTTATCATTTGTAATTCAGAATTTATCTGTTTTATAAAATATTGACTAGAAGCTATTGCCATTGCGGAGAACGCACCTAACATAGCGGCTTCTATATTCATCGAATAAAGAGATGCCGTACCACCAATATGACCAGAAGCATCTAACCATGTACTAGATACTCCACCTTGCTTCAATGACATTAAAGTGTTGTCAATTCCATCTGGAAATCTGAGAATATATGCATTTGCCATTGTGCTACTAGCAACTGCTGTTGGCATATGCTGGAGTGCGGCACTAATTTGTTTTTTCTGATTATTTGTCAATGAAATTTTAGTAAACCCTCTGTCAAAATTAACTTCCTGTTTTACTGGTTCTAACTGAAAATCATTTTGCAATGTCATCATTTGTATTGTATTATCACTTGATTCGTTCATTTCCACTCCTCCATATATCCAGAATATCAATATGGAAACGCAAAATAAAAAGTGCGCCCCATTTGAGAGACGCACCGAAAAAGGCATCTCCCATTGTTGTCACACAATCTTGCTTTTCGTCTAAGGGTACAAGTAAAGAGAGATTACACTTTTTACCAAAGTCATTCCCTTAAACGTTTAGCAATATATGATTGTGTGGCTCTTAAATTATACCATAGCCGAAACTAAATTTAAAGTCGCTCCTTGAGCTGGAACTACCTTCTTGGACAAAAACCCAAAAATTTTTGCTAATTATATATATTTATTAAACTTTTTCTTCGCATTAAAGTTGAAAAAAAAGTGGGTTTTTGACCAAAGTTGGATATCCAAGAATTCGGAACCCGCATAAATACTGGGTTTGCGGACATTCGGTCTATGGACAAAAACATTTTAAAAAATGGGCAGAAAACCCAAATTTTTGACCAAAGTTGGATATCCACTAAATATTTTTCGCACTTTTGCCCAAATTTTTCAGTCTCTGCCCGTTTTTATTTTTTCAAAAGTGGGTAGAAAATGACCAAAAATGATTAAATGGATATCCAAGAATTCAACCAATTTTTATCAATTTACCCGGTATGTCTCAGTAAATTATGCTGCATTCTTAATCCTCTTCTTAGAATTTCAGCCTTTGGCATACCATATTCAGTCGATAATTCATCTAAAATCGACTCCTCACTGTCCGACAAACGCAATCTATACTGCTTATTTTTTACTTCTCCGTCGTCTCTAGGCGGTCTTCCACGCTTATCCACCTGCAAATTTACCTCCAAATCTTAAAAATTTCTTCTGTGATACGGCATATTTCTGCGGAATATTGGAATATATGTATACTCTGCACGAACATAAAAGTCCCTATAACATCGATAATCTGTCACCTTTATAGGCTTTCCAGGCTCAACGACTTTAGATAAGCTTCCGAAAAGTTCCCTTAATCGTTCGGCAAATTTCCTCATAACCTCCTTAACTTTTTCCCCACACATCACATAATGTCTGTAAAATGTCATCATATTCTATATCCATTATAAAGCCTCCTTTACATCATAAACACGACTTAATGACACTTTGGTTATTTTTCCATCTTTTTGAACCATTGCGTAACCTACGCCCAAAAATCCAGCTCCAATCTGCAATAATTCATAAGTATCAGTATTTAATTTACATTTGCTACAATCATCGACCACGTTACACATTTCCTGAGTAGCTAAACAAGCGGAACAGGTCGAGTGATCTGGTCTTACTTTACATATTTTCATATAGTTACCTCCAAATTTTACCTGTTTTACAGTCTTTTATAGCAATTCTTCCTTCGATATGAAATCCAGCCAACTCACATATAGTAAATATAGTATTTAAAAGCTTGTGAAAACGTTCTTCATCTTCTGGTGATGTTTTGTTTTCTACAGGTGTTTTCTCTACATTATTTATTGCACTATACGCAGTTGGGTCCGGATAACCTTCTGGATTTCTGTAACCGAACCCACTAATCATACGCATTTACTTCTCCTTAATTTGCTATTTCTTATTTTCCTTTTCTAAGTCCAGTAATTCCGTAAAGCTCTTATAATCAATCAATACACCTTTGTCTATCAAAGCTTTTGAAACTTTACCAAGCGTCTCCATCTTTGACTCATACTCAAAACTTTCTAAAATTCTAGTTGTAAGTGTATATACCAAAATAAACACCACAAACAACAGTATTAAAATAGGTAATAACTCATTAATTGTCATCTTTCATTTCCTCCGCTTCCTTATCGATTAAATTTTTCCATTTACACTTCTTGTTTGTACCATCACCATGAATATCATAACAATCCTCAATATTGCAGCCGATGCACTCATCGATTTCGCCACATTCATTTCTACTTGGCTCGAAGAATATGTAGTGAACAAAATTCCACCATATAACTAATCCAATGGCGAATGACGGTACCACTACAAATATAATAAGTAGTGCTGTACAAACACCAAAAATTTTTGCTAACATTCCGCATCCTCCTGTTGAATATTTTTCTGATGTAATGAATTTAGAAAGTCTCTTACAGCCTCTTCTGAATTGTTATCAATAACGACTGTTGTGTTTACTGGCTGTACACTTTTGGCAATACTCTTCAAACTCGCATCTATAGACTTTAGAGTTTTTAAAATATCAGTATCATACTTATCATGTGTCATATTGTTTCGTTCTCCTTTCCGTTATGCCATAATTTCTTATCTGATAAATCCTACTCAAGAGTTGCTCCGCATAATGGACACTTTTCATCAATCTTCTTAGCTGAGTGCTGTACCTCTCGCCCGCAAACGCAATATCCATAAATTACAGAACTGACATGAGACTTCCAGTAGTCTTTTACTATAACTGTCAAAATATCACTCCTTACCCATAAGACTTCCTCTATATTTCATAAAATCGTCAAGTTCTTTTTCTGTAGCTTTCCGCTTATTACATCCATCTACGCAAGTATCACAGGAAATCCAACTTGTAAGCATAGCCATATCGCATCCATCACACGAATCTGGCTTCTTATGAAATATCTTTCTTAACCACTTCGGCATTATACTTATCATTCCACGCCTCCAGTAATCAGCTCAGAATACGGAAGCTCTTCAATCCACTTGCAGAAGTTCCTCCATTCGTCCAGCTTATGATTCTTACGAGATTTATAAATATTTACCAGCACCTCATAATTCATCATAACGTTGCGTGTCTGGTTATAACTGCTCGGAAGAAGCTGAATTATCTGCCACCAAATATCCTTGTCATGATTCTCTAAAAAGCTCTGTCTGAAAAGATTCAAATACCCAATAGTTGTTTCAAGGCATGTTTCAGAAGCAATGTCCATATGTTCGTGAGAGAAATCCTCCAGTTTAAATTCCTTAGCTTGGATTTTATGCATGGTACTACAACTGTTAGCAACAGTACCAACTTTGTATGTATCAAATTCTTTCCACCAATATAAAGGTGCAGTAATTCTAACATACACAGGCATCATTCGCATAAATTTTCTGTGTTCTGTGCCTGCATAGGAGAGACACTGCATGAGTGAGTGGTCATTTTTGCCCAATTTAAACCACTCAGCTAAATCGGTCTCATCAATTTCACATCCCAAATACTCACTATCACTCTTCTCCCACGAATTCATAGGATTACGCATACCTTCAATAATAAACTCCATCTGCTCCGGACTCGCCAGAACTACGTGTTCTAATTTAATCATTCACAATACCCTCCAAGTTCAATCTCTACAAGTCTGCCTGCTTCAATTTCTGCGATTTCCACTTCGACGTCTGATATATCTGCAACAACAGACATCTGACCTCTTGCAATTTCTTTTTCGTAGAGTTTTTTAGTTATTAATTCTTTAGCGGCTTCTGCATCATCTTTTTTCGCATAGATACCGAATATATTTTCGATATGTCCGTATCCGTAATAATAGGTATTTCCATGAACTACGTATAACATCATTTTGTAGCCTCCAATTCTATTTTTTCGTTACACTGTGGACAAGTTATATACTTGCTTTCTGTAGCTACTAAAGGATGCAAATTATGTGGGCGATTTCTATATCTTCTTTTTCATAACTGAATAAACACCCACACGAGTTGCAACTGATTTTCTCTTTGGTTCCGGGTTTAATAATTTCAATCATTTACGCTTCCTCCAATTCTCCAAAATATTTTTCACATGCTTCTAAATCATAATGCATAAGATATTTCTTAGCTTCTTCCTCAGACAATGCGACTGCACAATTTTTATAATCTGCTTCATATGTCAAAAGCCAATGATTTTTTAAACTTTTGAATATCTTTACATTTTTTCCACTATATCTGAGAGTCATATTAAGCATCGTTCCGGTATATTTATATTCACATTTTGTTGATATCAACTCCATTTTGGTAGTATCGTATTTAAGGCTGTTAATTACAAATATCATTTTATTACCTCCTCGCTTTCAAATTTTTCATATCGCTTACTTTACCACTTTCTTTCACAATTCCACGAAATTCAACCACTTCTTCGGAGAGGCTGACAAAATATCTTTTTCCTTGATATTCCACAATATCTCCGAAGTAGTTGATATCCATTTCTGGTCGTGAAGCATATGCAAGAACATTAATTTTTGTTGTTCGATTCATTATCTTTTCCTTTCTCTATCCATCTTCACATCAATTGCTTTCTGCATATCTTCTGGTGAGATATTAAAAATGGACTCCAGAAGTTTCAAGCAAATATAAGCATCTGCCATCTCTTCTATGAGTCCAATTCTGTCACCATAACCCCTAATTTGTTTGCTAACCTGCTGTGTGAGTTCTGCAAATTCCTCCATAGCAATAGTGCAATTCAATTTCCAAGGTCTCTTATTTATGCTATTTCGTATAGCTCGCCTTCTCTCTTTATCAGAAAGTTCAATATTACTATTTAAACCTTGAATAAATCTAGTTCTATTCATTCTCCAGCTCCTCTCTGAACATTAGCTTTCTTTAATTGCTCCGCAGCCTCTTTTCTTGCGTCATATTTGAAAATATCAATCTCTTCAAACTTATTATCTTTCTCTGCAAAGAAGCGGTTAATCTTAACCTTTTCTCCATTTGGAGTAATCACATAGAATACGCCAACGGTATCAAAGTCCCCATTTTCTGTGTCATATAAGAAATCCTCACAATATACATAGAATGGTTTTGTTGACGGCATATATGGCATAGTGATAGGAAACATCTCGTCCATAATCTTGTCAGCTAATCCGCTATGATATGTACTATTCGGATTATGAATGCTCACACATACAGTCCTTGCTACATCGTTGTAACTAATTGAGCCGTCTTCTTTAATATGCTTGAACAGAGAACTCATTCGTTTGCACTGAATTGATTTCTCTCCATTTTTCTCAAAACTAGCACCGGCATCCCAAATATCATCAGTATCTACAATTGGTGTTAATGGCTTTCCTGCAATTAAGCGGTTAAGAATATTTCTAGTAATTCCAATACTCATACCACTATGTCCATCCTCCATAAGGCTGTTAAATGCCTTTAATGCGCTCCTGTAGCAAGCACATCCATACTTAGAAAATCCATCGCCATCATCACCAGATTTCTCATGTTCGCAAGCCAGCTCCACCTCATTTTCAGCCCATAAATCCATAGAGGTCTTTTCTCTGCAAGAATATAAAGACACATTCCTGTCATCGATATAAATATTTGCAAATATCTTTCTGGTATCTCCACCAAACTCAGTAATAATTTCTGGAAGATTCTCATTAACAGCGTCAAAGACAAGCCCTTTCTCTGAACACCAGTCAACAGCCGCCTTTGTCTGTTTCTCGTTTCTACAAGTCCAAAGAATAACCTTATCCCCATTCAGCTGGCAATTCATAAGGAAGTTAATAAGTTCCATATTCGGCTCACCAATCTCCGGGTATTTGTTCTCGCATAAAGTTCCATCAAAATCTACTGCAATAATATTATTTTCCATTGTATTCGTCTCCTTCAGAATGAAAATAAATCTGTATGATAGG
>OKVH01001242.1_pt1 | contig 12291 bp, 10 predicted proteins | sample 1604791 | NCBI WGS metagenome assembly OKVH01 (sample SAMN01760919, study PRJEB22395) | human gut metagenome | reverse complement strand
CGGGCAGGATCTTGGCGGGAATCACCGCCATACACGCGGCGCTGACCGCACACATAAGACCTGCTGCTAGGCCAAGCGGCGAAATATTCAGGCTGGTGGGGTCGCCGCCGGTGGCGATTAAAAAGGTTCCACCCAGAGCCAGGCCAATGCCGATGACTTCGCGAGTACGCGGCATGCGGCGATCGATCACGCAGGTGTAGCCCATGATGATAACGAGCTGCAGGCACTGGAGCACCGTCGCGGTTCCGGCGTTCGTCAGGCGCACGGCCGAAAGATAGCAAAACTGGTTGAACAGCAGGCCAAAGGCGGTAAAGAGCAGCAGCTGCTTGCGATCGGCGGGTGTGGTCCAGAGCTTAATCAGGCGCTCGCGGTCGCGCGTAACAACCACGGCCATAAAGAGTAGACCGGCGAGAATCTGACGCACGCTCATAAGCCACAAGGTGTCGACGTGGTAGGTATCGAACAGAAAGCTCGCGCTGGTGCCCGAGAAGCCCCAAAATGAACCGCCCACCAGCGTAGCCAAGACGCCCGTGATCATCTTGCGCGTCGAAGCGCTGTTCAGGCGCTCGCGCCAGGCGCGGCGGGTGCTACGGCTGAGCTCGTCGGTGCCCTCGGGCACATCAATGTTCGATATATCGGTCATCGGCACCGAAGCCCCTGCGCCTTCAACCTGCTCGACACACTCTTTGCTCATTCCACTCCCCCGAAACAGCCTGGAAACAATTCGGCTTACCTTACCACGGCGAAGTCACCAGCTGGAGGCTTGTCCGCTTATCGGTAGGACAATTCCGCAGGCGTCTTTCCATAGCTCGATACCGCAATGGCCTTGCATTATGCGACAGCCAAATCGCGGCAGCAGGCTCTTTTGAAATGGATGCGACAAAGCCCCCGAATTCCACAATGTAAGCGATTTTTAAAAATGTTCTTGCCACCGAGTTCAGGCTCCGTTATATTATCCCTTGCGCGCTTGCGCACCCTTGATCGGGCGTTTAGCTCAGGGGGAGAGCGCTTCCCTGACACGGAAGAGGTCAGAAGTTCAAATCTTCTAACGCCCACCAAATGTTCGCAGCTCAGAGGCTATGTCCTCTGGGCTGTTTTGTTTTTTGCCACCAAGCGCGCCGCCAAATAAGTCATCAAATATTGATCCAAGGTCTGTACGCGATGGTCTTCGCGTCCCGTAGAGGTGCCGGCAGATTGCATACGTCCTGGCCGATCGTGACCGCAACATGTTGGTCAAGCACAATCTTTTGGATTCTTTTGGCGTGAGCGGCTTGGTTTTGGTAGGATTTGTCAGCGGCTTGACTAAGGGGGTTTTATAACTGCTATGCAGGTAGCCGTGTTGGTAACGTTTTACCGACTTGCCAAGAACCCCTCATTTTTAATGCGTCTGCAAAATGACTAATTGCTTTGACCTGCTGAAACACTATATGTTGTGTTTGACCTAAAAAAAGAATACAGGATATAGATGCGTCTTTGTCGTATGATAGATGGCGGACAGAGAACGAAGACCTTAACTGCCTCTTTTGAACGTGTCCTTGAGCCGCTTGATCGGCTCCAGGGAATGTCCGCATGGAGGCTTATGGTTTATCGAGAACACAGATTGCGCGACGGCGCCGCAAGACAGGGGCAAGCCCTGCCGGGTATCGTTTGGCTCTGAAGCGCGATGAGGCTACGATGCGAAAGAGGCAAGAGGATGAAGATCATCAAGCGCAGCGGCACCGAGGTTGTCTTTGACATCGATAAGATCGTCAATGCCATCCGCGCCGCAAACTTGGAGGTCGAGGAGAGCTCTCGTCTTACCGACCGCCAGGTGGTTTACGCGGCACAAAACGTCGCCGAGGCATGCGAGAACGCGGGCCACACCGTGTCGGTCGAGGAGATTCAGGATCTGGTCGAGGACGAGATCATGCGTCTCGACTGCTACGAGGTCGCTCGCCATTACATCATCTATCGCTATGTTCAGAGCCTGAAGCGCCAGAAGAACACGACCGACGACAAGATTCTGTCGCTGATTGAGTGCAACAACGAAGAGGTCAAGCAGGAGAACTCCAACAAGAACCCGACCGTCAATTCCGTTCAGCGTGACTACATGGCCGGCGAGATCTCCAAGGACCTGACTCAGCGTGTGCTGCTGCCCCAGGAGATTGTGGATGCTCACAATGAGGGTCTGATTCACTTCCATGATTCGGACTACTTTGCCCAGCACATGCATAACTGCGACCTGGTGAACCTGGAGGATATGCTCCAGAACGGTACTGTTATCTCGGGTACGCTGATTGAGAAGCCGCACAGCTTCTCGACCGCCTGCAACATCGCGACGCAGATCATCGCCCAGGTTGCTTCCTCCCAGTACGGCGGCCAGTCTATTTCGCTGACCCATCTCGCCCCGTTCGTCGAGGTGAGCCGTCAAAAGATTCGCGGCGAGGTCGCTCGCGAGCTCGAGGAGCTCGGCGTTTCCGCATCTCCCGAAAAGGTCCGCGAGGTTGTTGAGGATCGCCTGCGTGACGAGATCCGTCGCGGCGTCCAGACGATTCAGTATCAGGTCGTGACCCTTATGACCACCAATGGCCAGGCGCCGTTCGTGACGGTCTTTATGTATCTTAACGAGGCCCGTACGCCTCAGGAGAAGCACGACCTTGCCATGATCGTGGAGGAGACGCTTCGCCAGCGCTACGAGGGCGTTAAGAACGAGGCCGGCGTATGGATCACCCCGGCATTCCCCAAGCTTATCTATGTACTCGAGGACGATAACGTTCACGAGGATTCCCCGTACTTCTACCTGACCCAGCTGGCTGCCAAGTGCACTGCCAAGCGTATGGTGCCCGATTACATCTCCGAGAAAAAGATGCGCGAGCTCAAGCTGTCGAAGGGCGAGACCGCGGGTAACGGCGACTGCTATACCTGCATGGGCTGCCGCAGCTTCTTGACGCCCGACCGCTCCGGTAACGGCTTTAACAACGTTGCCAACGCGCTGAACTACGACCCGAACAAGCCCAAGTACTATGGTCGCTTTAACCAGGGCGTCGTGACCATCAACCTGCCCGATGTCGCGCTGAGCTCGCACCAGGATATGGATAAGTTCTGGAAGATCTTCGACGAGCGCCTTGAGCTGTGCCACCGTGCCCTGCTGTGCCGTCATGAGCGCCTGATGGGTACGCTTTCTGACGCCGCACCGATTCTGTGGCAGTACGGCGCCCTCGCTCGTCTGAAGAAGGGCGAGACGATCGACAAGCTGCTCGTGGGCGGTTACTCCACCATTAGTCTGGGTTATGCCGGCCTGTACGAGTGCGTCAAGTACATGACGGGCCACAGCCACACCGAGAAGGAGGGTACGCCGTTTGCCATGGCCGTCATGCAGCGCATGAACGACAAGTGCGCCGAGTGGAAGGCCGAAAGCGATATTGACTTCTCGCTGTACGGTACCCCGCTTGAGTCGACGACCTACAAGTTCGCCAAGTGCCTGCAGCGTCGTTTTGGCATCATCCCGGGCGTGACGGACAAGGGCTACATCACCAACAGCTACCACGTCCACGTGTCCGAGGAGATCGACGCATTCGACAAGCTTAAGTTTGAGGGCATGTTCCAGCAGCTTTCGCCGGGCGGTGCCATCTCCTACGTCGAGGTTCCCAACATGCAGGACAACCTCAAGGCTGTCATTCGCGTGATGCAGTACATCTACGACAACATCATGTACGCCGAGCTCAACACCAAGAGCGACTACTGCCAGGTGTGCGGCTACGACGGTGAGATCAAGATTGTCGAGGATGACGGCAAGCTGGTGTGGGAGTGCCCTAACTGCGGCAACCGCGATCAGGAGAAGATGAATGTTGCCCGTCGCACGTGCGGCTACATCGGTACCCAGTTCTGGAACCAGGGTCGAACCGAGGAGATCCGCGACCGCGTGCTGCATCTCTAATAACTATCCCAGGCTGTCCCGTAGCGAGGCCCCGGACCTTTACTCGCTATTTCGGACAGTCCTGGCTCACGACGGAGGCGCCACTGGCGCCTCCTGTTCGTGCGGAACTCATATCGAGCAAAGGTCCGGGGCCTCGCTACGGGGCAGCCAAGTTGACGTAGCTGAGATGCAGCATGCGGTCTGCTCACTCCTCGAAGTTCTTAGCGGAAATGAGTTGAGCTGCAATGACGATCTGCTTGCAATGGCGGTTGAGCTGCAGCTGAGAATTTATTGGACCTCGAACCCTATACTCGATGTTCGCTTCGTTCATTGAGTTACCCTTTGCATGAGGCCGGGACATATCGTCCCGCCCGCAGTTTCGCAGGCCGAAGGCCGAGAATGTTTGAGGACGGGATGATATGTCCCGGCCTCCCGGGAGAGTTACCTATGAATTACGCGAACATTAAGTATTTCGACATTGCTGATGGGGAAGGCGTTCGTACTTCTCTGTTTGTGAGCGGGTGCCGTCGTGGGTGCAAGAACTGCTTTAACTCTGTCGCGTGGGACTTTGCTGCGGGTGAGCCGTTCGATTGTGCCGTCGAGGACAAGATTATCGAGAGCCTCGGCCATCCCTTTATCGATGGCCTGACGATTCTGGGCGGCGAGCCTATGGAGCCCGAGAATCAGGCGGGGCTTGTTGACTTTATCGAACGCGTGCGTGCGGCCTATCCCGCGGGGTCGGGCAAGACCATTTGGTGCTTTACCGGCGACGTGCTCGAGGAGCTTATGCCGGGTGGTCGTCACCATACCGAGGCGACGGACCGTATCCTTGCCTGCCTCGATATGTTGGTGGATGGCCCGTTTGTTCAGGATCTGTACGATATCTCATTGCGTTTTAGGGGCTCGAGCAATCAGCGCGTGATTGATATGAACGCCACGCGCGCCCGTGCTGTGCGCGAGGGCGTTGCGCTTTGCGACGCTGTGGAGCTTTGGCGGGACGATCCGGTCTATTCGACCCATACTATGTAGCTTGTGGCCGATGCCAAAGGGCGTGGTACCATAGCGCGAACGTAAAATCGGAAAAGTGAGGCCCAGATGGTCGATCAGGAAAAAGTCGAGGCCGCCATTAAGCTGTTGCTTGAGGGCATAGGCGAGGACCCAACTCGTGAGGGCCTGCTGGAGACCCCGGCGCGCGTTGCCCGTATGTATGGTGAGATCGCCGGTGGTATGGACCAGAGTGCCGAGGAGCACCTGTCCAAAACCTTTGCCGTCGCTTCGAACGATTTGGTTATCGAGCGCGACATCACGTTTTACTCGCTGTGCGAGCATCATCTGCTGCCGTTTTACGGCAAGGCTGCCATTGGCTATATCCCCAACGGCCGTGTCGCAGGGCTTTCTAAGCTTGCCCGCACGGTAGAGGTCTACGCCCGTCGTCTGCAGCTGCAGGAGCAGTTGTGCGCACAAGTTGCCGATGCCCTCATGGAGTATCTCGCTCCCCAGGGAGCGATTGTGCTCATGGAAGCTGAGCATATGTGCATGACCATGCGCGGCGTGCAAAAGCCTGGCACCAAGACCGTGACGCTCGCTCGTCGCGGCGTCTTTGAGGCCGATCCGGCGCTCGAGGAGCGATTCTTTAGGATGCTGGGACGCTAACTATGAGAGTCGTCAACGACTTTACATCGAATACTGACGAGGGAACGCCGCGTCGCGGTTTTATGGCTTCGGGCCTGGCGCCTTTTGGTGCCATGCCTCGCATTGATTACATCTGTGCCAACGGTCTGTTCCGGCGGCACCTGGGCAGCATTGCACAGTTGGAATCGGGGCGCATCTTCTGCCGCCACGGTATTGACCACCTGCTGGATGTCGCTCGCATTATGTGGATCAAGAATCTCGAGGAACAGCTCGAATTTGACCGCGAGGTCATCTACGCCACGGCACTTCTTCACGATATCGGCAAAGATGAACAGTATGAATCGGGTATATCCCATGATGTTGCAAGCGAACGCGTCGCTGATGCGATTCTCGGCGGTATGTCCGATGACGTAGCGTTTGAGCCGGCCGATGCCGCAGCCATTAAGACGGCCATTCTGGGCCATCGAAAGCTGCGCGTGAACAGCCAACCGCTCGAGCGCCTGCTCTATGCAGCCGACAAAGCGTCGCGCGCCTGCTTTGCATGCCCCGCGCGCAATGCTTGCAACTGGAGCGATGATAAAAAGAACCTGTCGATTCGCGTGTAGTTAGTTTACGCGGTCGGGGTTCTAAACGAAGGAGACGATCGCGATGAGCAACAAGAAACTGCCCGAGAATGCAACCAAGACTGAAGGCGCCGAGCTCGCCCGCCGTGGAAGGGGCGAAATATCCACCGCAACGGCGGTGCCCCACGTGAACTATGACGATCTGCGCCATGCCGACCGCATCACCGTTGAAGGTCTTGAGGTTTTTGCTAACCACGGCGTGTATCCCGAAGAGAACGCGCTGGGCCAGAAATTCATCGTGTCCTTGGTGCTCTATGCTGACCTGCGTGCAGCGGGAGAGCACGATAACTTGGACGCCTCGATTGACTACGGCTCGGTGTGCCACGATGTCGATGGCTATCTGCGCGAGCATATGTTTAAGCTCATCGAGGCGGCAGCTGAAGGTACGGCCCAGATGCTGCTGCGTCGTTATCCCTCGCTGCTTGGTGTACGCATCAAGCTCGATAAGCCGTGGGCGCCTGTTGGCCTGCCCTTGGCAAGCTGTGGCGTCGAGATCGAGCGTGTGCGCTAACCGGTTCTAATACGTCTCTATGGGTGGCTGCTTGAGCCGCTGCGACAGCGCTCTATTGTTGGGGCAGTACGTGTCGAGCAGGGCGTGAAACCGCTGATTGTGGCTGGCTCGAGCAAGTGGACGAGCTCGTGGGTGACAACCATGTCGAGGCATTCGACGGGATAGGCGGCAAGTTCTCGTGCGATGCGAACGGCGCCGGATTTGGGCGTGCATGAGCCCCAACGCGTTTTCATGCTGCGTACGGAAACGCGGGAAACGGCGACGCCCATTGCGATTTCGTACGCATGCACCATATCGCGCAGCGCTGTGGTGACCTCGGAGGCATAGAGCTGGTCGATGTGGGCTTGGAGCTCATCGGACGTTAGGCCGTCGAGGATTGCGTGCCGCTTGGCCTGCGGGCCTTCGTCCGATTCATCGGTACCCATAAAACTTGCGAAGGTAGCCTGCTTGGGCCGCGGTGCGGGTGGCTCAAAGTTGTGGTCGAGTGCATCCTGAACGGTGATGGGTTTGCCCCAAAGCGCAATGATGGACGAGGGACTGAGCGGCTCTCGCGCCGTCGCCTGACGTTGCTCGCGCTGGGCAAGTCGGCTGATAATCCAGGCGCTGTTGCGCTTCACAAACGCTTCGATACGCTCGCGGCTGGCGCCGAGCGGTGCACTGGCGTGGACCTCACCGCTCGATGTGACGCGTAGGTTGAAGTTCTTGACGCACTTTTTGGTAACGATGACGGGGATGGGCGTCCCATCCGGTCGGGATGCGGAAATCGTAAACTGCTGCGTCAAAAGCGGTCCTTCAGATTGGGGACGGGCCGGCATGTCGACCGTTCGGCATGCCGGCCCGCTCAAGGGATGTGAAATTAATAACGCTCAAAGAAGGCAAGCGCGTTGTCGCTGCAGAGCTTCTGCATCACGGTCTTGCCAAAGTGCTTGGAGAGCATGTTCTGGAACTCGGGCATCTTGCTGGCATCGGAGAGGAAGGCGGGCACCGTGGCACCGTCCCAGTCGCCGCCGAGCGCGATGACGTCCTCGCCGCCCAGGTCGAGCCAGTGCTCGATATGTGCCGCTAGCTGGTCGAAGGTGACGTCTGCGGCGGTCTTGTCGGTTGCGTCGTTGGAAAGGAACTCGCTGCAGTAGTTGAGGCCGACGATGCCGCCCATGTCGCGAATGGTACGGAACTGGTCGTCGGTAAGGTTGCGCTTGACGCCGCAAACCGCACGGGAGTTGGAGTGGCTGGCGACGAAGGGGCGCGTGGCGTGGGCGACAACCTCGTCAAAGCACTCATCGTTGAGGTGGGAGACGTCGAGTACCATGCCGGCATGCTCCATTTGCGTAAGTGCCTCGACGCCGGCGGCGGTAAGGCCGGCGTGGGTGTCGTGGCCGCTCGCGAGCGGTCCCTGCGCGTTCCAGCTGAGTGACGACATAAGCACGCCCAGGCTCTTGAGCACCTCGATCAGCGCGGGGTCCTCGGCAAAGAACGTGGCGTTTTCGATGGTGTGGATACAGGCGATCTTGCCGTCCTTGAGCGCGGGGCGAATGTCTGCGGCGCTGCGCACGTTGACCATGCGGTCGTGGTTGAGCATTGCCTGGCCGCTCATATGCGCCATGATTTGCGCCTGGAAGCGCGCGGCGTGGGCGGTGGGGATCTCGTCGGGGACAAACGTAGCGAAGCACTGTGCCCACGGCGTGTTGCCGATCTTTGCGAGCGAGATGGCGCAGGCGTTACCCTCGATGAGGTCGAAATCTTGCGGATGCGTTTCGTCGCCGGGGAAATAACCGTCGGTGCCGGCGGTAAAGCGCAGGTCGAGATCGAGCGTGGCCCAGCCGATTCGGTCGGCGGTGTCGCAGTGTAGGTCAAATACGGGATATGCCATGGTTCCTCCGGTTGCAGCGTTTCTTTGCAAACTGTCTTCAAATTGTATGACTAGGGTATAGTTAGCGCCATATGTTCATGGCGGCCCGTGTTGTGCGCCGCCCTTATCACGGAGGTTTCCATGTCCAACCAGGGCAAGAAGGTCAAGACTCATTATCGCGGCACGCTCGACGACGGCACGCAGTTCGATAGCTCCTACGATCGCGGCGAGCCGCTGGAGTTCACCTGCGGCGCCGGCCAGATGATCAAGGGCTTCGACGCCGCTGTTGTCGACATGCAGGTGGGTGAGAAGAAGACCGTGCACATTCCTGCTGCCGATGCCTACGGCGAGCACAATCCCGAGATGGTTCTGACCTTCCCGGCCGAACAGGTTCCCAACATCGAGCAGATTGAGAAGGGCATGAAGCTCTTCCTGTCCACGCCGAGTGGTATGCCCGTCCCCGCCGTGGTCATCGATGTAACGCCCGAGGCCGTGACGCTCGACGCCAACCACGAGCTGGCCGGTAAGGACCTCAACTTTGATATCGAGCTCGTCGAGGTCGAGGGTTAGAGTATGCCTGAACGCTTGGTTTCGACGACATGCTTGGGAAATCTCAACGATCCGTCCTATGAACTCCTGCTTCGCCGGAAGTTGGGCGGCGTCTTTGAAGTTGACGAGCTACTGCTCGATTGGGACCAGGCTGATGTATACGCGTTTGTGGGCGTGACGGAGCTGGGGCGCACGGTCGATGTTCGGCTGGATACTGCCGACGGCGGTCGTCTTGCCGACGGCGACGTGCTCGCCATTGACCGTTCGGGCATGGTGCCCGTGGCGGTTGTCGTGCGCTTGCGCAGCGCCGAGGTTTATTTGGTCGAAGTTGACCGCATGGACCCGATTGCGCTCGCGCATTCGTGCTGGGAGATCGGCAACATGCATGCGCCGCTCTTCCGGGGCGACTCGGACGAGCATACTGTGCGCATGTATACGCCGGTGCAGCCTGTTTTGGGCCGCATGCTCCGGGGTGTCGAGGGTGTTCGGCTCTCTCTGGTTACCCGTGAACTCGATGCGGACCGGCGCTTTGCGTCGAGTGCGGCGGAGGTCGTCGTGAGCATGGCTCCCGACTTTACCATCGTAAAAAAGGCGCGCGGCTAAGCGCGCGTATGCGCAAGACGGGCTTTGAGGGGCGACCGATCAAGGTCCGTCTTGCTGTTGATATGAGGCTTTGGGGGAAGCATATGGGTCTTGAGGGAATCAAACTGATTGCATGCGATTTGGACGGCACGTTGCTGCATCCGGGGGAGCGCGAGCTGCGTTCCGAGGCCTTTGAGCTTATCGATGAGCTGCATCGTCGTGGTATCGTGTTTATGCCGGCGAGTGGCCGTCAATATGCGAGCTTGCGCTACCTGTTTGCCCCGGTGGCCGATGAGCTCGCCTATGTATGCGAAAACGGAACCCTGGTGATGAGCGAGGGGCGTGCCGTCGTCAAGCGTTCCATGGAGCGTAGCCTTGCTATGGTTATCGCGAATACCGTGGTTGCGTATCCCCATACCGACATGACCCTTTCGTGTGAGGGGCACATCTACACCATGAGCGGCAACGATGCGTTCGTCGACCATTTGCGCTATGTGGTCCACTGCGATGTGGCGGTGGTCGACCGTCCCGAGGACATCGACGAGGATGTCATTAAGATTGGCTTCCAGACGCCCGAGGTGGATTATCCGGCGGCCCGGGAGTATTTCGAGCGCCTCTTTGGCGACCGTGTCAATGTGATGACGTCAGGAACCGCATGGACGGACCTTATCGGTTTCGGTTCGGGCAAGGGCTCCGCGCTTGCCGATTACGGTCGTGTCCTGGGGATTTCGCCCGATGAGATGATGGCGTTTGGCGACAATGAGAACGATCGCGACATGCTCAACGTCGTGGGCCATCCCTATCTGATGGAGAGCTGCAACCCCACCATGCGCGGTATCAACGATCGCGTCCGTTACGTGCACACGGTCGAAGAAGAGCTGCGCCGCCTGCTCGCCGAGTAGGTTTTCGGGACATGCCTAGAAATGTACTGTTTGCTGTAACGGATGGGAAAGTAGATTTGCAGGCATGCCCCAAAGGCTACCGGCAGTCGGGGCAGAGTCCCTCAAAGATGGTGTAGTGCGAGCTGACGCTCCATCCGATTTGTTCGGATGCCCTGGCGTCGAGCTGGGCATCGAAGGGGAGCGGCACGTCGATGACGCGGCTGCACGAGGTGCAGATGATATGTGCGTGCGGCTCGATGGTGCGATCGAAGCGGCTGCCGCCCGGCGTCTTAATAGAAAGAATCTCGCCGGCGTCGGCTAAGAGATTGAGGTTGCGGTAGACCGTGCCGCGGCTGATCTTGTCATCCTGTTCGCGTACGACATTGTAGATTTCGTCGGCGGTGGGATGGTTATAGCTTTGGCGCACAGCGTCAAGAACCAGCTTTCGCTGCCTGGTATTCCTTCTTTGCACCGCCATGCGCCTCGCCTCTTTTCTGTAAACGGTATGAAGCAAATGATACCTTATTTAGAACACAATACTAATAGCGAGGGCTAAAACCATCCTCGTTGGCAAGCGGGGTGCGAGCTTGAGCGTCTACAAGGCGAAAACGTGTCCCCATGCGCTCATAGGAGGCATGAAGCGCCTCGAGCAGAGACACGATGTTTGCCGGCGTGCCCTGTAGCTCCATCTCAACCGAGCCGTCTTCCATATTGCGCACCCAGCCGGTGAGGGAGCGCGCCTGTGCGAGGTTGGTGTTGGTGAAGCGGAAACCGACGCCCTGGACTTGCCCCTCCCACCGCAGGAAATAGCGCTGCGGGGCGTCTTGAGTGGCCTCGTCGCTTGCGAGCACGGTGAGCCTGCGGCGCAGCTCGAGCTCGACGCCAGAGAGCTTTTGGGGTTCGCGGCTGCCGCCGGCGACGCTGGGGAAGAACGTATCGAAGAAGCTCATCGCTAGGCCTGCTTGTCTGCGTCGGCCGGGAAGGTAATGCCGGCCTGCTGGCGTACGGCATCCATGATGCGCAGTGAGACGAGCGTGACATCGCGGTAGTGTCCGAGCTCGTGGCGTCCCGCCGGGGTCTCCCAAATTTCTTCCTTAACGTTATCGATACCGCCGATGGCGGTGATAAAGTCTGTGAGTTCGTATTCCATGGTGTTGCTCGATTTGGGAAGGTCGAGCACGCGGCCGTTGTCGCCCTGTTCGCGCGGTACCTCGGTCGCCGAGCCGCGTACGACGTCGCCGCGATAGTCGATGCGGACGTTGCGGGGCGTGGACAGATGGTCGATCTGGATAGTGCCACGCTCGCCTTCAATCTGCGAGGGCAGCAGGTCATTCGTAATTTTGGAGTGCGCAAGCTCGACGGAGATACGGCCACCGCCGTAGCTGGCGAGGATGGAACCGCAACCGTCGATGGGGCCGTGCGTGAGCTGTCGCGTGGCGGGGTCGAGCAGCGTAGCCATGCTCGTAAGGCCGGAGGGCATGCCGAAAATCTCGACCATGGGCTCGACGGTGTAGACGCCGATGTCCATGAGGGAACCCGATGCCATATTGCAGTCAAAGATATTGGTGGCGCGCCCCGCGAGAACCTCGTTGTAGCGCGAAGAATACTTGCCAAAGCGCAACGATGCACGACGAATGGGCGCAATCTCGCCCAGGGCGTCCTCGACGGCGTGGAAAGCGGGGTCATGGAGCGGGCGCATGGCCTCGAGGGCTACGACGCCCGCCGCCTCGGCTGCGCGAAAGACCTCGAGCGCCTGCGCCTCGGTGGCA
>OKVH01001241.1_pt1 | contig 12299 bp, 6 predicted proteins | sample 1604791 | NCBI WGS metagenome assembly OKVH01 (sample SAMN01760919, study PRJEB22395) | human gut metagenome | reverse complement strand
TGAGACTGTAAAAGAGAAAGAAAGTACATCAGAAAAAAACAGGGAAACACAGACTGACAAGGAGAGTGCCGGATCGGAAAAAGAGACAAAGCAGAGCACCGGAAGCAGCGAAACAGTGAACTCTTCGGAGGTACATACCGTGATCGGGACGCTGGAAGAGCTGAGCATGGATCAGGTAGTGTTGCTTTCCGATAATGGAAATGAGCTTGCGTTTTCCACGGATGATGTAAAAATCGATCTGCCGTCCGGTATCCGGGTCGGCAATCTGGTTTCTGTAGATTACACCGGAAAGATCACGCAGAAAGGTACCAAAAAGGCAACTGCTGTGCGTATTGCGGGATCGGCTGATGTTTTCGAGAGCGATGCAGAAACAGAAACGAAGGCGGATGCATCAAAGAAGCAGACGGTAAAAGGAACTCTGGAAAAGATTTCCATGACCGGCATGACGATTAAAACTTCTGACGGAAAAGAAGTGAAGTTCCGGATTGTACAGGTTCCGCTGTATTTAGAAAAAGGTCTCACAAAAGGAATGTCTGTGAAGATTACTTATCGCGGAGAACTGCAAAGCGAGGACTCCGATCAGGAAAGTGTGGAAGTGGTCAGGATCCAGAATGCAGACTGAGGAAAATCGCTGGAAGAAGTGCAGAAAACATGCATTTATGCCGGAATCTGAGAATGCAGATATGAAATCTGAGTTATAAAAACTTTAGAATTGTTTAGAGTTAAACTATTTTTATGTACAGTCAAGTATGCTATGATAATGCAAAGATATCAGGATTATGTGAGTGCAGAGCATGGAATGATCCGCAGAGTATCAAAGTTAATGGCTTTTGACATCAATATCATGCCAGAGGAGGAATCAGGATGGGCGTACAGATTGTATATACAAGCCGCACCGGCAATACGGAGAAACTGGCAGAAGCAGTTTTTGCGGCAGTGCCGGTAAAAGAAAAAAATGTAAAACGAATCGAGGAGAGAACAGAACGGGATGACGGAGAGATGTATCTGGTTGGGTTCTGGACGGATCGCGGGACAGCGAGTTCGGAGATCTTGGATCTGCTTGGAAACCTCCACGGGAAAAAGGTTGCACTGTTTGGAACCTGCGGCATGGGGAATATGCCGGAATATTATGATCGGATTTTAAACGGAGTTGCAGCATTTATCCCGGAGGACTGTGAATATCTGGGCGGATTTTTATGTCAGGGTAAGATGCCGATCCAGGTTCGCAAACGCTATGAGGCGATGCGGAACACTTCCAATACACAGCAGGTGGAGATGCTGCTTCACAACTTTGACGAGGCACTTCTTCATCCGGACCGTCAGGATCTGAAAGCGGTGGCAGATTTTGTGAAAGGATTGTTCTGAAAAAAGATGGGAAAATCAAAAGAAGTAAAGACAAATGCCATGCGTATCCTTGAGAGGAACAAGATTCCGTATAAAGAGTATACGTATGAGTGTGATGAATTTGTGGATGCCCTGAAAGTGGCAGACACACTCGGACAGCCATATGAGCTGCTTTATAAGACACTGGTCACGATTGGAAATAGCAGAAATTATTTTGTGTTTGTGATACCGATCGCCGAGGAGCTGGATATGAAAAAGGCAGCCAAATCAGTCGGCGAAAAATCCGTTTCCATGATCCATGTCAAAGATATCAATCAGGTCACCGGTTATATCCGCGGAGGCTGTACGGCAATCGGCATGAAAAAGCAGTATGTGACGAGAATTGATGAAAGTGCACAGAAACTGGAGAAGATGATCGTCAGCGGAGGCCGCCTCGGCGTACAGATCGAGCTGAAACCGGAAGATCTGAAAAAGGCAAGCAGGGGAGAGTTTGCCGATATTATTTTCAAACAGCCGGAATAAGTACGGACAATCAGCAGGGATTTCATTCCCATCGGATACCGCTTCCGGCGGATTGCAGAGTTAAACAACATCTGAGGTAAGAGGCAGATGAAAGAGAAGGAGAAGAAAATGGAAAAGAAAAAAAAGAAATGGCTTTCGCTGTTTCTTGCCGTGATCCTGGCATTTACCGGTCTGCCGGTATCACTGATGGCAGCAGGAAATGCAAAAAGCCAGACACAGGAAACAACGAAGATCCTGCCGAGCCAGACATCGGGAGAGATCAACTGTTTTTCCTACGAATCATTCAGCGGAAAGAGCTGGACGTACAATGATGACGAGGCATATATAGACCTCGGATCATCGAATGAGAAGGCAGAAGAATGCTTTTACAGGGTAACGTTTAAGGGAAATGCCATCGAAGTTTTTGCAAACAAGAGTCACAACCACGGAAAAGTGAAATACCGTGTGGATGACGGAGCAGAGACACTGGTGGATCTTTATGAGAGCAGCCGTACCACGCCGCAGTCTGTATATAAAGCAGAAAACCTTACGGAAGGTGAACATACGCTCTATGCAGTTACGCAGAAGGAACGCAGTGGCAGTGCGGTAGTCAATCAGGTGGCTTATGTACAGGTCACACACAGCCCGTATATTGCAAAAGATTTTAAACTGGAAGATCAGGGGATTTCCTTAAGTGTCGGACAGAGTTATGCAATCTCTTACAGCTATACACCGTCTTATGCGACACTGAACGATATGTCCTATACAACTTCTGATGAAAATATTGCTTCTGTCAGTGCACAGGGAACGGTTACTGCAAAAAAAAGCGGAACGGCAGTGATCACGGCATCCAGCCAGAAGGCAGGGATTTCCAGAACAATGGAAGTGGAAGTGCGAGAGCAGGGAAATACGCTTGGCGGCACCGTCACTGATCATAATACGCAGTACACCCAGAAACGTTTCGCGGAAGTTTCGGTAAAGAAAAACCGCAGCGAGACGCTGACTGCCTGGAAGAATGACCGTGCAGTCAGTGAACTGGTCTTAAGTGCCATCGGCGGTGATTTCACAAATGTAGCGATCCAGGCATCCGACCTGACGGACGGCAAAAAGAAGATCGCAACCGAAAATGTGACGGCGACATTCATCCGTTCTACAAAAGCTTATGTTTATGGATATATATATGGAAATGATGTTCCGGCGGCAACAGAAGAGAACCGTACGGAAGCATCGGATATTCTCTGGCAGAGTACGCCGATCGACATAAAAGCAGATACACTCCAGCCAGTCTGGGTTGAGTTTGCGATTCCAAAGACAGCAAAATCCGGCACTTACAAAACACAGCTGACCGTAACAGCAGATCAGCTCGATAAGCCGCTGGTGTTTGAGTATGAAGTGCGTGTGCAGAATGCAGAACTTCCGGACAACTACAGAGATACCTTTGATATTGAACTGTGGCAGTATCCATATACGAGTGCAGAATATTATAACGTAGAGCCGTTTTCCGATGAACATCTGGAGATCATGAAGTCTTCCATGGAGCTCTATAAAAAAGCAGGCGGACATGCAATCACTGCTTCGATCATCGAAGATGCCTGGGACGGACAGACGTACAGTGCAAAGGATGTACATTATCCATCTATGATCAAATGGATCAAGAACGGAGATAGCTTTACGTATGATTATACCGATTTTGATAAGTGGGTAAGCTTCAACAAATCCCTTGGAATCGGGGATAAGATCGTGCTTTACAGCGTGGCACCGTGGCACAATTCTTTCACTTATTGGGAGAACGGAAAGCTGGTAAAAGAAGGATTTTCTGTGGGAAGCACACGTTATACCACACTCTGGACGGACTTCCTTACCGATCTTACCGCACACCTGACTGAAAAAGGCTGGTTTGATGACAGTTACATCGGCATTGATGAGCGTGGATTTTCAGGCACCGCTTTTGACCTGATCGAGTCTGTGAAAAACAAGGATGGGAAATGTTTAAAAACAGCAGGTGCGATGGACAGCTTTGTGGAAAAGAAAGACCTCGCCATGCGAGTGACAGACCTGAACGTCGGAGATACGGCGGCAGCCGCACATCTGGCAGATTTTGAACAGCTGGTAAAAGACCGGGAAGCAAAAGGACTTCGCACCACTTTATATTCCTGTACCGGCCACAGACCGGGCAACTTCTCCTTAAGTGCACCGGTGGAAAGTTACTGGTCGATCGTAAATGCAGGAAAATCCGGCACGGCGGGATTTCTTCGCTGGGCGTATGATGCCTGGGTAGAAGATCCGCTCAATGATACCACACACAGCAAATTTGAACCGGGAGATTGTTTCCTGATCTATCCGGATGAAAAGAGTGCACAGCATCCGACAAGCAGAAGTTCGGTAAGATTGGAGCGTATGGCAGAGGGCGTGCGTGATGTCAACAAGCTTGTTGTGATCAAAAAAGAAGCACCACAGCTGGCAGATCAGATTCAAAAACTTTATGCAGGTATTTTAACAACTGCACAGGGCGGACATCCGGCCTTTCTGACCGATGCACAGATCACGACGCTGTCTGCTGAGATGGACACTTTCCAGGCGGGCATTGCCAGTCTGACAGATCAGTATATCAAGCTGACGGGAAGAACGGAAGAGAGCGAAACGGAGATGGAGAGCGAAACAAAGAAGGAGACCGAAAGCGAAACAAAACCGACGGAATCGGAAACAGCCGCAACAGAAAAACCAGATCCGAAGCCGCAGCCGGATACAAAGGAGACAAAGCCGTCAGAGAGTGAGACAAAACAGCAAATGCCGTCCACAGAGATACCGGCAAAAGCAAAACCGGCGAAGGTAAAAGGTCTTTCCGTCAAGGCAGTTTCGAAAGGGAAACTGGTTCTGAAATGGAAAAAAGTCAGAAACGCAGATGGCTATGTAGTTTATCGTGCCGATAAGAAAAAAGGCAAGTATAAGAAAGTCAAAGTCTTAAACGGAGCCAGAAAGATAAGCTTCACCAATAAAAAACTGAAAAAGAAGAAGACGTACTACTATAAAGTATGTGCTTACCGCAAAGTGGGCAAAAAGAAAGTTTATGGCAGTTATTCTGCGGTGAAGAGCAGAAAAGTAAAATAAACGAATACAAAAAAAACAGGAATTATGTTTAGTGAATCAGGATATGCTCCCTTCTGGGCAGACAGGTGAAATAATAAAAAACTTGTCACTCAGGAGGGAGCATATTTTATCTCAGTCGGAGATTGTACTCCCACTGAGAAAGACTTGTTATTACTCATCACTTGCAGAAGTGGGAGTCTTCTCGACTGAGATAAAATACAAATGTTTACTGTAAAAATACATAAAGTGACCGAGATTGAAAAAAATGACGGAATTTGTACGAGATGCTGAAAAAAGGAAAAAAGTTACATTTAGGATCAAATGTAACGTTGTATGTGCAAAAAAGATATGCTATTATATATCTAAGCCTCAGAATAGTTGTAAAAATGCACAAAAATCAGAGAAAAAAGTGTGTAAAATAAACGAAAATTAAAAATCCACTTGACTTCAAGTACACTTGAAGTGATAAAATAATGATGAAGGTAAACATTTTACTATATGTAAAACTGTCAAACTCATTCAAAAAGGAGGAAAAGGGATATGAAACAAAAAAAACTGTTGTCTGTTTTACTCGCAGGAGCGATGGTCGTAAGCGGCGGCAGCATTTCTGGTCTGGAGGGGATTATACCGGAAGTAGTCGCAGCAGCATCTTCTACCGAATGGAACGGACAGCCGGGGGTATTTCAGGTGAACCGCGAGGCGGCAAGATCGACCTTTTACAGCTTTGATACAGCAGAAAAGGCAAAAGCGAAAGACCGGACGAAATCTTCATTTTACCAGCTTTTAAATGGAGATGACTGGAAATTCAGCTGGGCAGTCAAACCGGCAGACCGTATCGGTGCAAAAGATGCCAATTTTAACCAGAAAGATTACGATGACAGCAGCTGGGATAACATTACCGTTCCAAAGAGCTGGCAGACCTATGTAAATAAAGACGGTTCCTGGAAATACGATCCGGTGATCTATTCCAACCAGAACTATCCGTGGATGAATGCAGAAGGAAAAGCTTATAACAAGTACAAAGTAGGCGATGCCCCGACAGAGTGCAACCCGGTCGGAACATACCGCAAGACCTTTACAATCGATTCAAGCTGGAAAGACCGCAACGTTTTTATCAACTTCGAAGGTGTTGGTTCTGCCATGTATCTGTGGGTAAACGGCAAATACATCGGATATGCAGAAGACAGTTTTACAAGAGATGAATTTAATATTACCGATGCACTTGATTTTTCAGAAGGAAACGAGAACGTGATTACCGTAGAGGTTTACCGCTGGTCCGACGGAAGCTACATCGAGAACCAGGATATGGTAAGACTTTCCGGTATCTTCCGTGATGTCTACCTGACATCCAAAGATGACGTGGAAATCCGTGATTATACGGTAGTTACCGATCTGGATGACACTTACACAGATGCAGACCTGAATGTCGATGTGGATGTACGCAATCTTTCCGCAGAGGATGTGAGCGGATGGAGTGTAGAAGGAAACCTCTACGACAGCGAAGGCAAGCTGGTGACAACCACACCGCTCACCGGAACAGTTACTTCTTTTGACAGCGGGACGAAAGAAGCAAAAGTAAGCCTCACACAGCACATCACCGATCCGGAAAAATGGAGTGCAGAGAAACCGAACCTCTACAACCTGGTTCTGGAACTGAAAAAAGACGGTGTGACAAAAGAAGCGACACAGACCGATGTCGGCTTCCGTGAAGTGGAGATCACCGATGCAAATACAGACGATGCAAGACTTCGTGTAAACGGTAAGGTTATTACGATCACCGGTGTGAATCGTCATGAGAACGATCCGCAGGATGGATGGTATCTGACGGAAGAAGACATGAGAAAAGACATTGAGCTGATGAAAGAGCTGAACATCAATGCCGTTCGTACTTCTCATTATCCGAATGATCCGACTTTCTACAAACTCTGTGACGAGTATGGTATCTATGTGATGGATGAGGCAAACGTAGAGTCTCACAACGGACGAAGCCAGTACAAAGTGCCGGGAAGCCTTCCGGGATATGTTCAGGCAGCAGAAGACCGTGCCATCAATATGCTGGAGCGTGACAAAAACTATCCATGTGTTATCATGTGGTCACCTGGAAATGAGACGGGAGCCGGTGATTCCCTTCAGGCAGAAATTGATTATTTCCAGAATAACGACGACACCAGAGTCGTTCACTATCAGGGCTGGAATGATAATGCAGGCGTAGATGTATGGTCCAACATGTATCCGAACATTGGAAAACAGGTTAAAAATTCAAAGAAACCATATCTGATGTGTGAATACCTGCATGCAATGGGCAACAGCTGCGGCGGTATGAAAGAATACTGGGAAGAAATCCGTGCCAACGGCATCCTGCAGGGTGGATTTATCTGGGATTTCGTAGATCAGAGCTATAATACACCGATTCTGGATTCTGACGGAAACTGGGATGGAAAGAGCACTTACTGGGGCTATGACGGAGACTGGAACCACGGAACTTATACCGATGCGGACGGAAACACCAAGAGCTATTCTTCCTGGAAATCTGGAAACACGGACTTCTGTGTCAACGGTATCGTATCTCCGGACCGTACGCTCCAGCCAGAAGCTTATGAAGTAAAGCGTATTTATCAGGCACTGCAGATGCAGCTCAAGAATCAGGCTTCCAAGACTGTTACGATCAGCAACGAATGGATCGATACCAATGCAAACGAATATACCATGAAATGGGAAGTTATGAAGAACGGAACTTCCGTAGAAAACGGAACGATGGATGTGGATATCCCGGCAGGTGAAAGCAAAGATGTTGTGATCCCGTTCACCACACCGACCGATGCGGCAGCAGGCGATGAATATTTCCTGAATATTTCATTCGTAACAAAGAGTGACGATCAGTTCACCTGGGCAGACAAAGATTTTGCAGTGGCAGAAGCACAGTTTGAACTGGATTTCGCAGGAACCGATGCAGCAGTAGAGGCAGTGGATACCTCCAAACTGGAAGATATCAAGACGTTTGAAGAGACAGATGATGACGTAAAAGTAGCAGGTGACAACTGGACCGTTTCCTTTGACAAGAAAACCGGTGAGATGACTTCTTATCAGTCAAACGGAAAAGAAATGATTGCAGAAGGCATTGAGCCGAACTACTGGAGAGCTTCTACGGATAATGATAAAAAAGAATCCGTGGATGCAAAATGGAAAACAGCAAATGAGAACGTTCAGATCGATGAAGTGAGCGTTAATAAAGAAAACAAAGTGGTTTATGTTTCCGTAGCACGTACACTGAAAAACTGTGCGGATTCCAAAGACCGCATCACTTATGCAATCTATGCAAACGGTGAGATCGTTGTAAAAGCAACCATGGCTCCGAACTCCAACATGAGCAACCTTCAGAGAGTCGGCACACGCCTGCAGCTGGCAGCCGGACTGGACAACCTGACCTGGTATGGCCGCGGCGAGTCGGACAGCTACAGCGACAGAAAGACCGGATACGATGTCGGTGTATGGAACAGCACCGTAGATGAACAGTTTACCAATTATGTTTACGCTCAGGAAACCGGAAACAAGACCGATGTCAGATGGATGGCAGTAACCGATGCAGACGGTGACGGACTGCTGGTTGACGCACAGGATCACCTGCTGGAGATGAGTGCACTGAACTGCACACAGGAAGCACTGGAAGCAGCAAAACATCCGTATCAGATCGAACGCACAGACAATACCGTTCTGACGGTCGATTATGCACAGATGGGACTTGGAACCGCAAGCTGCGGACAGGCAACCCTTTCCAAATATCTGCTTGGAACAGGTAAAACTTACAGATATACTTACCGCCTCAAACCGATCAGCAAATCTACAAGCGAAGAGCTGATGACAGAGAGCAAAAAGAATTATGCAGATGAAACCGCACTGCTGAACGGCATCAAAGTCGGCGGACAGGCACTGGAAGGATTTGACAATGACATCACATCTTACAGTGTAAACGTTTCTTCCCTGTCCGGAACAGTTCCGGAAATTACAGCGGAAACAGTATCGGATGATGTAAGCGTTGAGGTCACAAAACCGGAAAGTCTTCCGGGCACAGCAACCGTAAAAGCAACCGCAAAGAGCGGATTTAGCAGAACTTACACGATCGAGATCAAGAATGATACTTCCATTCAGCTCTCAGATCTTGGATACGATACTGCAAGAAGTACATCCGGATACAACGGAATCCATGTAAACGAGGACAATGCAGGTACAGAACTTGACCTCTATGTGGAAGGCAAACGTACAAAATTTGAAAAAGGATTTGGTGTCAATGCCGATTCTGCACTGTATTTCGATGTTTCCAAACTGAATGCAACACGCCTTCAGGGTTATGTCGGAATCGATGCTCATAAAGCAAAAACACAGGATGGAGCGTATCCGATCATCAAACTGGACGGCAAAGAAGTATGGAAAGGCGAGCTGATGAAACATGGTCAGAACGCACAGTACTTCGATATCGAGATCCCGGCAGGAACAAAGGAAATCTGCCTGTATGCAGACAAAAATGTCAAAGACGGACATGATATGGTGAGCTGGTGCGATACCAAGGTCCAGTTAAGCACAGAAGAACTGACGACAGTATCCCTGACCTTAAAAGAAGATGCAGCAGTCAGAATGGATCGTTCTGCAAATATTCTTTATAATGTTCCGGCAGGCATGACAAAAGCACAGCTCTTTGAAATGTTTGAGTTTGGCGAGGGTGAAACCTTATCAATGGAAGATCCGTATAACGCATCCTTTGACGAGGATGGAGCACCGGTGGCAACAGGATATCTTGTGAAACTTCGCAAAGACGGAACCGTAGCAGATACTGTAACCATGGCAGTAAACGGAGATGTGGACGGAAGTGCAAACGGAACACTGGATATCTCTGATATCAATACACTCCGCGAAGTACTGACAGGCAAAGCCACATTCGATGCGGTCAATACTTATGCAGCCGATGTAAACGGTGACGGCAAAGTAGATCTTGCCGATCTGACAGCCCTGAAAGTGCTCGCAGGAGTCGGAGCAGATATTGACGGTGCAAAAGAAGCAGCAACGGTAAAATTAACGGCAAAAGATAACACAGCACAGGAAAACGGAACTGTAGAAGTGACAGGAAGCATTTCCCAGACATCCGAGAGCAGCAGTTCTGCAATGATGGCAGGAAGCTTCACACTGAAATACGACACAGTAGCTTATAAATTTAACAGCATCGCACTGGCAGACGGTGTGGAAGGAAATATTTCCGTAAAAGAAACAGCAGACGGTGTGCAGGTAGTTTACGATCTGACAAAAGCAGTTGCAGCACAGGCAGATCTGTTCAAAGCAAGCTTCAACCTGAACGAAAATGCAGAAAAGAAAGAGACAAGTTTCTCCATTGAAAATCTGACGATTTCCGGAAAAGATGCACAGATCGATGCTTCCGCAGAAGAAGTAAAAGTAACACCGGCAGGCGGAAAAGATGTAACACCGTCTACTGACCAGAAATATGTATACTTAACCGCAAAAGTAGACGAAGCAAACGGAGTATACGGAACCGATACCGAAAAATCCGATAAATACGGTCTGTTATACATGGACGTGGCAAATTCCTCATCCGGATGGGGCGGATTCCATGTCAACGAGTACGATGGCGGCACAAGTACAAACAAAGGCGAACTGAGCATGAACGTTGACGGTGCACGCAAAGTCTTTGCACAGGGCTTAAGTGCAAATACCGATGCAACTCTGACCTTTGATTTAAGCGGTATCAAAGCAGAACGCTTTGAAGGTTATGTGGGTATCGACTATACAAAATCAACCAAGACAAATCGTGATGGTGCAAACTTTATCTTCTATAAAGACAGTATCAGCGAAGAGAATAAACTGGCAGAGAGCGGTGTGATCCTTCAGCCGGACAATGCAAAACTGATGAACGTTGATCTGACAGGCGTAGAGAAACTGATCATCTACATCGATAAAGTCGGCGGAAAGAATGATGACTGCGTAGACATTGCAGATGCAAAAGTTTATGTAAAAGAAGACGATAACACACCGGATCAGCCATCCAAAGACGAACTGGAAGAAATCAAAAACCAGGCAGTCGCAGCAAAGAACGATGCTGAGACCGCAGCAAAAGCCGCAGAAGCAGCAAAAGCAGATGCAGAAGCAGCAAAGGCAAAAGCAGAAGAAGTAAAAGCAGCCGCAGAAGAAGCAAAGAAAGCCGCAGAAGAAGCAAAGGCAGCAGCCGATGTTGACAAAGCAGCAGCAGAAGCAGCTCAGGCGAAAGCAGAAGTTGCACAGAAAGCAGCAGAAACTGCAGAAGAAGAGGCAAAGAAAGCACAGACCGCTTCCGAAGCAGCCCAGGCAAAAGCAGAGGCAGCACAGAAAGCCGGATACACGGACATCTATAAAAAGAGCCTGATTGGCATTACCGAGATGGAAAGGCTGATGGGCAAAAAGAAATTTAATGAGATCCTTGGTTCACTGGTGTACAAGCCCGACGGCAAGGTCACACTGGTGCCGGATTCAGATAAAAGAGAAGCAGTTAAAACAGCAACCGCAGAAGCGGATTTTAAGGAGGACTAAATTATGACAACAGCTAATTTAACAAAAGTAATCGTACCATGCAGACTCAGCTATGCACACCTGTGGGAGCCGGATTCCATCAATGGAAGCGAACCGAAGTATTCCGTGTCCTGCATCATCGACAAAAATGATAAGGAGACTATTGCCAAGATCAAGAAGGCAATCGAGATCGCTAAGGATGAAGGAAAAGGCAAGTGGGGCGGTAAGATCCCGGCAAACCTGAAGACACCGTTAAGGGACGGTGACATCGACAGACCTGAAGACGAGGCGTATGCGGACAGTATGTTCTTAAATGCCAACAGCAAACAGGCACCGCAGATCGTAGACAGACGATTCTTGACCAGAGCGAGGTATATTCCGGCTGCTACGGAAGGGTATCCATTACTTTCTACGCTTACAACAGCAACGGAAATAAGGGTATCGCAGCAGGACTTGGAAATGTGCAGAAGTTAAGGGATGGAGAGCCTCTTGGTTCCAGAGCAAATGCCAAGGATGAGTTCGAGGCAGTGGATGCAGAGGATGATTTCCTCGCATAGGAGCATGACGGCAGTCTTAAACCGCGCGGTGGTTTCCACCGTCCGTGTACATAAAGGAGATGTTATTTCATGGGAGAATTGATGAAAGAGCTTAACAGCATAAAAAAATATATCCCGTATAACACATACCGCACCATCAAAGGACAGATGAAGTCCGGCAATAGGGCAGCAGCAAGAACGGGAATCAACAGAATAAAGAAAAGAGTGGAGGGACAGGCTTATGGACACACTTGCAATTGATATTGAAACTTACTCAGATGTATC
>OKVH01001238.1_pt1 | contig 12318 bp, 9 predicted proteins | sample 1604791 | NCBI WGS metagenome assembly OKVH01 (sample SAMN01760919, study PRJEB22395) | human gut metagenome | reverse complement strand
CCTGAGTCAGGTTATATAATGTTAGTAAGCATTTTAAGTGTTGTACTTTTACCACAGCCATTCTTACCTACTAAACCTATAGCCTCACCTCTCTTAACATTAAAGCTTATACCATTAAGAACATGTCTTTTCTCATATCTGTTGCGCTTCCAGAAAAGCATTTTTTCCTTAAGTTCGCTTCCTTTATCATAATATACTTTAAAATCTTTAGTTATATTTTTTACTTCAATTGCATTATCTTTATCCATCATAATCCTCATTTCTGCATATGTTTACTATTCTGCATATCTTTATTGTTCTTCTATTTATTCTTCTGTATATGTTCATTGTCTTCTATTATTGTTCCGCATATGTTGATTGCCTTTTATTTACTCTCCTTTGTTCATAAGCTCTTTTATCTTATTGAATGCGTGGCTTATTCCGCCTACTTCATTAATAAGCCCGGCTTTCACTGCATCTTCTCCTACAAGAATTGTTCCTAAATCCTTTGTAAGCATTTCTGTATTCATCATCATATTCTCTACTTCTTTTTCTTTTGTGTCGCTTTTTCTTGCAATAAATGAGACAATCCTTTTCTGTATGCGTTCAAAATAATCATAAGTCTGTATGTTTAATGCTAACTATTGGAATATTAGCATATAATGCTGGCGCTGCTGCTGTGCCATCTTCATTAGTTTTATTTGTTAAATGAACATCTATTTCTCTTTCATCTACATCTATATATTTTTTAATTACATCTATAATTTCTTGTTTCATCATTTCTAAAAAATCTGCAGATACATTTGCTCTATCTTGCATTAAAACTAGATGTAATCTTTCTTTCGCCACATCTTTATTATTATCTTCTTCGTCTTCTTTTTTTAATAACTTCTTAAAGAAACCTACTACGTTTTCAAACATATTCTACCTCCACTGTTATTTATTTTCTTTTAAATAATCTCTTTAAAGCTGCGAAAAATCCCTTTTCTCTTCCTGGTATAGTTACTTCTATATCTTCTCCTAAAAGACGTTTAGCAGTTTCCATATATGCTTTACCAGAAGGTGCTTTTCTGTTAGATATAACAGGCTCCCCTTTATTTGCTTGTGTAATTACATATTCATCATCTGGTACTACTCCTAAAAGTTCTATTGATAATAAATCTACTATATCATCAACATCCATCATTTTACCTTTTCTTGCCATTTCTGGTCTTAATTTATTAATAATTAATTGTGGGCTTTTTATTTCTGATGATTCTAATAAACCTATTATTCTGTCTGCATCTCTTATTGCTGAAATTTCTGGCATTGTAACAACTATAGCTTTATCTGCACCTATAATTGCATTTTTAAAACCTTGCTCTATCCCTGCTGGGCAGTCTATTAAAATGTAGTCAAATTCTTCTTTTAGTTGATCTGTTAATTTTCTCATTTGTTCTTCTGTTATTGCACTTTTATCTCTTGTTTGGGCAGCTGGTAATAGGAATAGTTCTTGGAAACGTTTGTCTTTTATTAAAGCTTGTCTTAATTTACATTTTTCTTCTACAACATCTACAATATCGTATACAATTCTATTTTCTAATCCCATTACAACGTCTAAATTACGAAGTCCTATATCTGTATCTACTAATACTACTTTTTTACCTTCTAACGCTAGGGCTGAACCTAAATTAGCTGTTGTAGTAGTTTTTCCTACTCCACCTTTACCAGATGTTATAACTATTACTTCTCCCATAAATCTTCCTCCTTAAGCTAGTGCTTTTATATCTCATCTATACATAAAATTTGACACTACTATAATATATGAAAACCTGTAAAAAGTCAATGTTAGAAGCCTTATTTGCGTAAAGATTTATCGTTTTTTCTTCTTATATTAATCTAACAGAAAAAGGCGAGGTAATACCTCGCCAATTCCTTTAGAATGAAAAATTACAGTATTTTGTTAATAAAAAATGTAAACAGATTTATTCTTGCTTCGCTCACGCCATGCTTTCTTTGCGCTTCTAACATAATCTTTTTCTTAATATTTACTCTGGTTTTAATTTTTATTATAGCAAAAAACTCATCACATGCTTCCTCCAATGCCTTCTCCTCTTCTGTCTTTTCTTTTATTGCCATACTATAGGCTAATATATACTTGCATAATTCTGTACAATTTACATTTAGTGTTGCTACCGAATTCAAGTTATAATTAACTGCTAAGTTGTTAATTGCTAAGAAATCTTTTGTATCTGCATTTTTGTATTGTTCATAGTTTTTTTCAAGCATATCTCTTTCTTCAAAAATATTTGCCATATTTTTAAAGAAATACCAATCTTGCTTTGATAAGCCTTTTTCTGCAAATATTCTTTCGAGTTCTTTTTTAGCAAATTTAAAAGCATACATAGTAAATGTTAATTCTCTAATTTGTTCTTCATATTCATTCGGTTCGAATAACATTTCCGGTGTAAAATCTTTAAATTCACTTGCTATTAAATTATTTATATTTCTTTCTAATTTAACAACTTCATTTATTACAATATTTTTTTCTTCTTTTTTCAAAGCTAGAAATCGTCTTATCTGTAATTCATTTTCGAGAATTATACCTGTTGCTAAATTAAAAAAATTGTTTTCTTCTAGCAGTTCTCTTCCACGTTTTACATTTACATCGTCTAATAATTCTTTGTAAATTTTTTCTACTTTTGTATCTTTTTTATAGTAAATTTCCTTTATCTGTCTACCAGCTTCTTGCCAAAAAGCTCTAAAATCACTGTCCATTTTCTTAATAATTCTATTTAAACACCTATAAAGAGGTCTATTAAATTCAATTATTAAAACTGTGTTATCAAAAAATGGATGTACTGCAATATTCAATAATATTAAATAATAAAACTTAATATTATTTAATTCTTCTTCCGTAATGTGCAGTTCCTTAGCTTTCTTTATAAATTCTGTTGGTAGATTCATCCGTTTAAAATTACTATATTTTGTTATATACCCCGCAGTTTCATCAGTTTCTAAATCAAATACTCCTAGCTCCATACCCAGACCTGGATCTATTTCATTTTTACAAATTCTCATATCTGTAATAAACTTTTCATCCAAAAGTTCATTTAAAATAATACTATCTAATCCAGTATCTTCATCTACATTGCCTACTAAATCTTCGCCAAAAAGTACAATGTAAGCATTCTTTTGTAATCTGCAATACATATTAATTATTTGCTTTTGGACACTATTCATCTCATTTTTTAATGCTAAAACAATTTGAGTATGTGTTGACTGAACCTCCTTTGGAACATCCTGAGTAAATATTTTTTCAGAAATTATTGCAATTTTAGAAGCTATTTCATCATCTTGAATAATTTCCTCCTGTAATTCTTCTGGTTTAACTGGTTTTATAGAATGTTTTAAATCTCCAAAAAGCCGGTTAAACTCATTTAATTCTTTTGGTCTTAATGTTCTTTTAATAATCATTGCGTTTCCTCCTTTTAGACCTTTTTTCTAGTTTGCGTTAGCTAAAGAATTATATCATACCCTTTTAATTATGTCTACAAAAAAGATGGAATACAAAGATTATCTCCTTGTATCCCACCATTTTTTATTCAAACAAATTACTAACAGAACTATCTATCACAAAAGAATAATTCATTCCAAAACCAAGAAGTCTTCCTCCTTCTGTATCTATACGTTTTTTAGATAACAAGTACTGTTCTAAAATTTCTTCTTTTGTTGATAAGATTCCTGTTTCATTTGCTCTTTTTTTCATAAAATTTTCTACTTTATGAAAATCTAATTCACAGCAAAATAAACTTACCATGTTATTAAAATAACTTCCCAGAGTTCTGGCAACTATAGACCGGTAAATAACTTCCAAGTAGCCTCCTACCAAAATTACCGGCTTACCTTCTTTGCTATACTTACTAATTAAACTTTCTATGGTATTTAGTAAGTATTCGTCTGACGCCTTGCTCGCATTTAGGAGCACCTGCATAGTTTGCCTTCTAGTTCTACATCTTTGTAGCTGAGAATTTAACCATTCTAAACAAACCGAGTCAACATCTACAACTATTGCCTCAATTTGTTTTGCTAGTCTATTAGCAAAAGTTGTCTTACCATTTAGACTTGCACCATCAACGAATATTAAAGTTCTTGGCTTAATTACTTCTAATATTCTTTCTTTAGCTTGCTCCTCTTTTCTTAGATCAATGGTCTGAGCCCGTCGCAATGTTACAATATACTCTGTAGCTTCTTTTACTGGTTGATTTGCTGTATCTTTGGAAAAATATTTCCAAGCCTCTTTGTAGTTTAATTTTTTTAAGTCTTTAGTCATTTTTTTCTCCTTATAGATAGACTACGTCAACAGTTACATCTTTTCTATTATATCATAATTTTTCTTTAATGTCTATTTATGTTAATTAATTTTTAAATTAGGTATATTAGGTTGACACATAATTTAAAATGCACATACTTTAAATTTAAATTAAGTATCATATTTTATTTAATTTCTTTTCTTATATGACCATTTATTCTAAGAAAATTTCTTGACACTTACCGCTTTTAAGAATATACTTTAAGTGTATATTTACACACATATATATACAAATTTACTAAAAGGAGGTAATTTTATACCAATGGATAATTTAATCGAAATTAGATGGCATGGTAGAGGTGGTCAAGGTGCAAAAACAGCTTCTTTATTGTTAGCTGATGCAGCATTTAATACAGGTAAATACATACAAGGATTTCCTGAATATGGTGCTGAAAGAATGGGTGCACCAATAACAGCCTACAATAGAATTAGTACAGCGCCTATTAGAATACATTGTAATATTTACAACCCAGATTATGTAGTAGTTGTAGACGATACTTTATTAAATTCTGTAGATGTAACTTCAGGATTAAAAGAATCTGGTGCAATTATTATTAATACTACAAAAGATGGAGAAACTTTAAAAAGATTATTAAAAGGATATAAAGGACATATATATACAATAGATGCAAGAACAGTTTCTGTGGAAGCTTTAGGAAAATATTTTCCTAATACACCTATGCTTGCAGCTGTTGTTAAAGTAACAGGAATTATTCCAGAAGAAGACTTTCTTAAAGATATGGAAGGTTCATTTAAGCACAAATTTGCTAAAAAGCCAGAAGTTATAGAAGGAAACATGAAAGCTTTAGAAATAGCTTTACAAAAAGTTATAAAAGTACAATAAATTGTATTAAAGTACAGTCCTTAAAATCACAGTAAAAATTTATATAGCAGTATAACTTTAGTATACAAAATACGAAGAAAGGAGTTTAGACAATGGATAAAACAAATATAAACAATTCAACTCCAATGGAAGATATGACAATTGGAGGAACAATATATACAGCTGGAAACTCTCGCGAGATAAAAACTGGCGATTGGAGAAGTATGAAACCTATATTTGACAGTGAAAAATGTAAACAATGTGGTTTATGCTTCCCTGTTTGCCCAGAAAATGCAATTCCAGTTGGAGAAGATATGAAAAGAACAGATTTTAACTACGACTATTGTAAAGGATGTGGAGTATGCGCAAAAGTTTGTCCTTTTAAAGCAATTTCAATGGTAGAGGAGGGAATTGAATAATGAGTATAAGAGAACGTTTAAGTGGTAATGAAGCTGCTGCTACAGCCATGAAACAAATAAATCCAGATGTTGTTGCTGCATTTCCTATTACACCATCAACAGAAATACCACAATATTTTTCTACTTTTGTTAGCAATGGTTCTGTAGATACAGAATTTGTTGCAGTAGAAAGTGAACACAGTGCAATGAGCGCATGTGTTGGAGCAGAAGCAGCTGGTTCTAGAGCTATGACTGCTACATCTTCAAATGGTTTATCATTTATGTGGGAAATGATATATATAGCTTCATCTCTACGTTTACCAATAGTAATGTCACTTGTAAACCGTGCTGTTTCTGGGCCATTAAACATTCATAATGATCATTCAGACGCAATGGGTGTTAGAGATGCTGGTTGGATAATGCTATTTTCTGAAAACAACCAAGAAGCTTATGATAACTTATTAATGGCTCACAGAATTGCAGAACATAAAGATGTATTATTACCTTTAATGGTTTGCCAAGATGGTTTCATTACATCACATTCTATAGAAACAATCGATTTATTAGAAGATGACAAAGTAAAAGACTTTGTTGGAACATATAAACCAGACCACTATTTATTAAATCATGAAGAACCTATATCTATGGGGCCTTTAGATTTACAAGGTTATCTATTCGAACATAAAGCTGCCCAAGCTGAAGCTATGAAAAATGCTAAAAAAGTTATTTTAGAAGTAGCTGAAGAATTTGAAAAATTAACTGGTAGAAAATATGGACTTTTTGAAGAATATAAATTAGATGATGCAGAAATTGCTATAGTTTGTATGAATTCTACAGCAGGTACTGCAAAATTTGTAGTAGATGACTTACGTAATAAAGGAATTAAAGCAGGACTTTTAAAAGTTCGTGTATTTAGACCTTTCCCTGCTGAAGAAATTGCCAAAGCTCTTTCTCATGTAAAAGCTGTTGCAGTATTAGATAAAGCAGATTCTTTAAATGCTGCTGGTGGTGCATTATTTACAGATATTACATCTGGTATGTATGTAAATAATGTTAATGTTCCTACTGTAAGTTATATTTACGGTATTGGTGGAAGAGATACAAAATGTGATGATATAGAAAAAGTTTATGCAGACTTAGAAGAAATTGTAAAAACAGGAAAAATAGATAATCCCTATAGATATTTAGGATTAAGAACGAAAGGAGCTGAATAATAATGGCATATAATTTAAAAGAAGTAGTTGCAACAAAACCTTCACGTTTTTCAGAAGGTCACAAAATGTGTGCAGGATGTGGAGCTCCACCAGTTGCTAGAATGATTTTACGTGCTGTAAAGCCTGAAGACCATGCTGTAATCGCTGGTGCTACTGGTTGTATGGAAGTTTCTACATTCACTTACCCATATACATCTTGGACAGATTCTTTTATTCATACAGCTTTTGAAAATGCTGGAAGTACATTATCTGGTGTAGAAGCTGCATATAAATCTTTAAAAAGACAAGGTAAAATAGAAGATGACAAGCATACTAAATTTATCGCCTTTGGTGGAGATGGTGGAACTTATGACATAGGTTTACAATCACTTTCTGGTGCTATGGAAAGAGGTCATGACATGTTATATGTATGTTATGACAATGGTGCCTACATGAACACAGGTATTCAACGTTCTTCTGCAACACCAAAATATGCAGATACAACAACTTCACCTGCTGGAACAGTAGTACCTGGTAAGTCTCAAGCTAGAAAAGATTTAGCAAAAATAATGGTTGCTCATCATTTACCATATGTTGCACAAACACTTGCAATGAATAACTTTAAAGATTTATATGAAAAAGCTGAAAAAGCAATATACACAGAAGGTCCAACCTTTTTAAATGTATTAGCACCTTGCCCAAGAGGATGGGGATATCCAACAGAAGACCTAATGCAAATTAACAAATTAGCTGCCGATACATGTTATTGGCCATTATACGAAGTTGTAGATGGAAAATATAAAATAACATATAAACCTGCCAAAAAACTTCCTATAGAAGAATTCTTAAAACCACAAAAACGTTTTAGACATATGTTTAAACCTGGTAATGAGTGGATGATAGAAGACTTCCAAAAAATTGTAGATAGCAGATGGGAAGAATTATTAGCATTAGAAGAATTAACAAACAAAGAATAATCCCAATGGGATAATCGGGATTAAGGAACGAGGGTTAAAATTTTAACTAAATCTTAGTTTTTATTATCAATCAACAAAAAAGTAGACATGTATTTATTTTGTACATGTCTACTTTTTTATTATTTAAGATAAGTAATTGAACATCAAATTTCTTAAAAATTATTATTTACGACAAATATCTCTATTTACTTCTTTTTCTAAATTTATTAATTACCTTCGCAACTACTATTAGTGAAATTGTAGAAACTCCTAATATTGCTATTATGTCTGTTCCACCTAAACCTATTGAAACTATTAAGTCACATTTTCCTTTGTCATCTTCTTTGTTTGTATCTTCAAAATTAGGTTCATTATTCATATTTTCTGCCACTACATGGTTTGTTTTTACACCTAATTTGTCTTCTAAATTAGAACATCTTAATATTATTTCTAATTCTTCAAATTGTCCCGGTAGTATAACTTTATTGTCTAATTTATCTGTTATTGCTACACCATTTTCTAATTTCCAATAATCTGGATTGTCTTCTTGATAGAATTCTAACCCTTCTGGTATTTGATCTGTAACTTTTCCTGCTGTTCCTGGTATTTCTCCTGTGTTTGATATTCTTATTATATATCTTATTTTTAAATCTGTTTTTGTTACTTCTTTTCTATTTATTGATACTTGGAAAATATTATTTTTGTTATTTTTTACATCTTGCTTTTCTCCATTTACATATAGTTCTGAAATTGTTTTGTCTGCTTTTATATTAAAGTCTTGCTTATTGTAGTAATAAATTACTTCTGTTGTTCCATTTGTTACTTTTCCTTTTGCATTTTCTGGAGTTCCTTCTAATTTATAGTATTCTATTTCTTTTGCTTTCGTCTCGTAATCTGCTCCTACCCTATCTGTAATTTCTTCACTTACTGCTATTTCTTTGTTTGTTGCTTTGTCTACATATTTTGTAACTATTTTTCCTACATCTGATTCATTTGTTATGTTTATTACTTTTTTGTTTGTTAGTTGTTCTTTAATAGTTTCTTCTGAAATTCTATTAAGTTCAATTTTAAATTGACTATAAGTTGTATATATTAAAGTTCCTCCAAAATACGTATTGTTTATTTCTGTGAGTTCTTTAATAAAGTATTGTTCTTTCACTAACCATTCTATTTTTCCTTCTTTATTTTCTTTTACAAGGTATCTTCCTTTATTTACAAAAATATCTTCTCCTATTGTATTATTTTCTTTTGTTATTGTAGTATTAGTTATATATTCTTTATTATATATATATCCACCATCTGAAGTTTCTAATAAGAAATCATTTATTTCTTTTATAGTATTCCAATTACTATCTAATATTATTAATTTATATGCATCATTATTATTGATTTCATCTCTATTTTTACTCTTATCTTTTAATAAAAACTTATAAGTTTCATTTTTCTTTTCTAGCTTTACAAAGTCACCTTTCACTATACACTGAATTTTTCCTTGTTCATTATACTTTATAGTGTAGTTTGACCATTCTTCCCATTGCGGTAACTTTATATCTTTTCCTGATTCAGTATATTTTCCTAAAATAATTTTATCTTCATAAAATCTTCCATCTAAAATATATCCATCATCATTTTTTTCTATATTATATACTGAATCTGAAGTATACATTATACTTTTGATTTTAAATGTATCCATATTAACAAAAACTATATAATTACTATTTGCTTCTATTGTAATTGTTTCATTATCTTCTGTATCTTCAGCTTTTATTACAAACTCTTCTCCATCTTCATTTTCAAGATATAGTGCATTATCAATTTCTATACTATAATCTGAATCTAATTTATAACCAGTAAGAACTTGTTTAACTTTCATATCATTTTTATTATATAGTATATAAGACTTTCCAGATTTTAATTTAATTTCTTTGCCACTTTCAGTTTCAGTACTTGGTATTATTCTTTCGTAATTATTTTCTTCTTTAAAAACAATTCCTTCTTTTAAATTATATTCTAGTTCTCCTGTACATGCTCCAATTACTTTAAAGTCTGAATTATATATAATCTTATATGTGTTATTAGATAAATTTATTTCTTCATTCCTTACAGTATATTTAGATTGTATTGTTATAGGATATTTTCCAACATTAATATCTATCACATATATATCATCATATTTTCCTTTAAAGTCTGATAAAGAATAACTTCTAGGATCAAATTGTAATTCATTTATTACTTCTATTACCTTCAAATCTTTATCAAATTTTATTATATTTTCTGTAAGATCATTTAAATTTATATCTATATTATTAGTTGTATTAGATTTAGGAATAGTAATTGCATTATTTGAAAATATTTTTAATATATATCCATTTTCTTCAATATTCATTAAAGCAATCTTCTCTTGGCTATATCTTTTTTCTACTCCTATAGTCTTATTTACTAATTTTAAATTTTGATTTAATTTTATATACATATAATCATTTATAGTTATTTCTTTTCCATTATTAGTATATTCAGCTGGTATCTTAGTACTTGTTTCATTATTTACTTTTAGCAAATAACCATCTACATCTTCTGTTACTTCATCTATTTCATCCATTCCTATAAATATATTGTTTATTTTTCCATTAAAATCACAATCCACTAAGTATTCTTTTCCATTTATTAAAGTAAACTCTTTATTATTTCCTACTGTCACCTTTTCATCTTTTTCTTGAGTTCTTCTGTATAATATTCTATTATCTTCTAATTTGTATATACCTTCTTCACTATAATAGCTTTTAATATTTCCTAAATTTCCACTTATTTTTTCTATTTTAAGTTGATCATTTAATTTTACTACATATGTTCCTTCATTCAATTGAATTTTTTCATCTTTAACATTACAAATTTCTGGAAGTGTTTTGCTTTTATATATTTTTAATAAATAAAAATTGTCTATAATAGCACTATCTCCAGCCCAAAAAGATACAATATTAAAATTTTTATCTAGTTTTATTGTTGGTGAACCACCACCTTCCAATATAAAAGACTTATTATTGGTTGTATCTTCTGCTGAAATTTCAGTATCTTCTTTACACCGTCCATTTAATATATAGCCATCATTAGTTCTCTTTATATTTTCTATTTTTATTGTATTTTTTACCCATTCAACTTTATTATCTAAATTATATTTAATAATTACCGGATTATTAAGGTTTATTTCTTTATTATCTATGGTATCTTCTGGTGGAATATTTATATTTTCTGTATTTAAATATACTACTACACCACTTTCGTTTACATCTAAAACAGATAAATTACTGTACTCTTCGTATAAGTCTATATTTCTTAATTCTATATTTCTTCCTCTTCCTACAATTCTATTCCAAATTTCCTTCCATTCTTTCTTCTCCTCTTGTTGTTCTGTAATTTCTACTTCATATGTGTTTTCTTCTACAGTAGGTTTTAAATAATACCCTTCTGGAGCTTTAACTTCTATAATTTCATATTTACCTACTGGAAGTGATTCATTAATTTCTCCTTTTTCATTTGTTGTAACAACTCTTAGGTCTTTACCATTAATATTTTCTATATTTCCTATTAATTTTCCATCTTTATCTATTGCATCTTCTTTTGTTATATTACCATTGTTTTCATTTATTCTTTTTATTGTAAATTTTGCACCTGGTAATAATTGTGCAGTTCTAGAATCTTTTTTTATAATTTGTAATGAGTCTTCTTGCTTATTTGTAATATTTATAATTTGCTTATCTATTTTTTCTCTTTTTTCTTCTCTTTCTTCATATTTTTCTAATTTCTCAAAAATTAAAGTTTCTGTTGTCGGTCTAGGTTCTTTATCTTTTTCTTGCATCGGAACATTTTCTATAATCTCATAATTTCCTTTTAAATATACGTATTTATTATTTTCTAACCTTATTACGTCTTTTATCCAATATTTTAAATCATTTTCTTCGTTCTTTTCTACATTTTTAGCATACATTATTTGACCATCTTTATTTAGCTTAGCTTCTATTGGTTCTTCAAAATCTATTCCATCTATTGGTAATTTTGAAGTTGTATCTTCTATATAAATATTATCTACAGAACCTGTAACAATATATCCATTATTAACTTCAAAAATTTCTAAATTTCCTGTATTCCAATCATTTGTATCAAATTTTCTTATCCATTCTACTTTCTCTTCAGAATTTAATTTTATAATATAATCTTCATCTCTCTCTAGGATTATTTCTTCTCCTTTTGTTGTCCATTCTGAATTTATTATACAATCATTATCGTCCACATCATAACTAAAGCGAATTGATATAAAGTTTCCTCCATCTGATGTTAACTTATTTGAATAATTTATAATTTTCTCTTCATCAACAATTAAGATTGGATTCTTTCTTTCTCTAATTTCTTCTATTTTTCCATTGTTATTAGCTATTAATTGATATTTTCCAGGTTCTACTTCTATTTTTTCTTTACTTACTGTATTATTTTCATCTATAGTTGTTTTTTCCTTAACTTCTATATCTACTACAATTTTGTTATCTTTTTCTATCATATTGGTTTCTTGTATTATATCACCTATGTTAATAGCCCAATTTACTTTCCCTATTTCATTAAATTGTAT
>OKVH01001237.1_pt1 | contig 12319 bp, 8 predicted proteins | sample 1604791 | NCBI WGS metagenome assembly OKVH01 (sample SAMN01760919, study PRJEB22395) | human gut metagenome | reverse complement strand
AAACAACTATAACCTGACCCAGACCCTTGACATATTCCTTGGCTACCTCGGCAACCTTTTCGGTGCCGGCTTTTACGTCGAGTACATAGCTGGTGGTAAAGTCGTTGGGCACGGCGAACGATACGGGACCTGCTTCCTTGGCAACATCCTCGAAAGTAATATCGGCGATGTCGGCCAGAGGATAGTCAACGGTGGTGCCGTTGGCGAGATTCACGTGCATGGTGGGAACAACCTCCTGAGCGAAGATGGCGGCCACAAAGCTGAGTATTGAGATTACGAATGTGAGAATTCTGTTCATTACAGTTGGAATTGAGCTTGATTGGGTTGGATTCAGTTGGCTACTTTCAGGGTCTTATTGATACCGGTATCGCGGCGCCAGCGCCGCTTCCGTTAACCGTCATCGTGCCTTTGGCATCGGCCTGCACGCCCGTGGCGGCCAACAGAGATGTCGCCAGCGCAATGTAATGATGCTTCATGTCAAAAAAAAATAGTAACTGTTCCAAAAATAATTGTTTTTTACCGTAGAGCTCCTTTGCTATCGGGAGCCGATCAAATTGAAAACCATTTAGTCGTAATTGCGAATATTTGCAATTATATGCAGCTGTTTTCAACGCAAAGGCATTAAAAATTCCCTAAAATTCAAACGCTATGAGAATATTGCCCCATGCCGATTGCCTACCGTGGCTCTCCAAGCCGACTTTATCCGGAAAGGTTATTGAAATTTTGGGCTTATTTATTTGGCGGTTGCATGGATTAATTTTTAACTTTGCGACAACGATGCAAGGCGCTCCGGCGCCCACATAAAATATATTATAGACATTCTACCGAATACAAATCTTATCTCCGCTCAGTATATCCTATGATTTTCAACTTCAGAATCGTCTCCGACGAAGTCGACAACTTCAAGCGCGAAATTCAGATCGATGCCGACGCAACGTTTCTCGACCTGAAAAATGCCATCTGCGATAGCGTAGACTACGACAAAAACGAAATGTCGTCGTTTTTCCTCTGTTCCTCCGACTGGGAGAAGGAAAAAGAAATCACCCTGGAAGATATGGGCTCCGATTCGTCGGAGGATGTATATCTGATGGAGGATACGGTTCTCTCCGATCTCATCGACGACGAAGGGCAGCGTCTGCTTTTCACTTTCGACTACATGACCGACCGCTCTTTCTTCATGGAGATGAAGGAGCTCATCCCAGGCAAGACGCTCATGGACCCCGTCTGCACCCTCTCGCTTGGCAAAGCCCCCGCCCAGACCGTAGACTTCACCGAATTCGAAGCCAAGACCGACGCCAAAGCCAAAGCCGCAGCCGCCGACGACCTCGACGAGGATTTTTACGGCTCGGAATCGTTCAACGACGACGAATTCGACCTCGAAGGATTCGACGAAATGAACTTCGAGCAATAAGGCGCGGATGGAACGCAATCCCGAACTGCAACTGGCATGGGAATATGCCGAGCATACCGGCATCAGCATTTTTCTCACCGGCAAAGCCGGGACTGGCAAAACCACATTCCTGCGCACCCTGCGCGAGCGCAGCGCCAAATCCATGGTGGTGGTCGCTCCGACGGGCGTGGCCGCCATAAATGCCGGCGGTACCACCATCCATTCTTTCTTCCAGCTCCCGACGGCACCCTACGTGCCGGGAAGCGACTACAAGGACACTTTCAACTTCTCGAAGCAGAAGCTGCGCATAATCCGCGCGCTCGATCTGCTCGTAATCGATGAGATTTCGATGGTGCGCGCCGACCTGCTCGATGCCGTCGACAACGCCCTGCGCAAATACCGCCGCTCGTCGGCCCCCTTCGGGGGCGTCCAGCTGCTCATGATCGGCGACCTGCTACAGCTCGCGCCTGTGGTGACACACGCCGAGGAAAGTCTGCTCCGCGCACACTACGATACCAACTATTTTTTCGGCTCGAAGGCGCTCGCCCGCATTCCCTACGTCACCATCTCGCTCTCGAAAGTCTACCGCCAGCAGAACGAGCAGTTCGTAGAGCTTCTCAACCACGTTCGCGCCAACGCCATGATGCCCTCCGATGTGGCCCTGCTCAACTCCCGGCTGAATCCCGACTTCCGCCCCGGAGCCCGCTCGGGCTACATCCGCCTCACCACCCACAACGCCACAGCCGACGACTTCAACCGGATGGAACTGGCACGGCTCGCAGGCTCCGGACGGCGCTACGGCGCAAGCGTTTCCGGTGTATTCCCCGAATACGCCTACCCCACCGCCGTCGACCTCTACCTGAAAGTCGGCGCGCAGGTGATGTTCGTGAAAAACGACCCGTCGGCCGAACAACGTTATTTCAACGGAAAAATCGGCATCGTCACCGAAATGGGTGCCGAGACCGTCACCATAGCCTGCGATGGCGATGCCGAGCCGATTACCGTCGGAGTCCAGCAGTGGGACAACATGAAATACACCGTCGACGAGAAGACGCAGACCGTAATCACCGAAACTCAGGGATCGTTCACCCAGATTCCGCTGCGACTGGCCTGGGCCATCACAATCCACAAAAGCCAGGGGCTTACGTTCGACCGGGTGATAATCGACGCCGGACGCGCCTTCGCCCCTGGGCAGGTTTACGTGGCTCTCTCCCGCTGCAAGACGCTCGACGGTATAGTGCTCACAACTCCCCTCGGCAGCTCGCGCATGGGAACCGACCCCGAAGTGGCAGGCTATATCACCCGTCAGGACGAGGAGTGCCGCCGCAGCATGGGGATGCTTCCGGAAATCAAGCAGGCATTCTACCGCAACCGCCTTCTCGACCTCTTCAATTTCGGAGACCTCGCCACTACTCAGACATCAGCCGCACGGCTCATGGGCCAGACATTCCGACACTCATATCCCGACGAGACTGCCGCACAGGGGATGATTGCCACACGTCTGCGCGAAGAAATAATCGACGTAGCCGACAAATGGATTGTGCAGCTTACCAACATGCCGGCCCAGGCTCTCTCCACGCCCGACGTACTGCTACGCGTCGGCGCCGCATCGGCATATTTCGCCGAGCGCCTGCAGAGCGTGTTCGGCGCCTCCGTCGACGCCCTCGCCAAGGTGAAGACCGGCGACAAGAAAGCATCCCAGCGCATCCATGAGCTCGCCCTCGATCTGCGCGCCCTCCTCAAATCGCACTGCCAGGTACTGAAAGCTATCGCCGCCCAAGGCTTCACCCTCCCCGGCTACCTGCGTATCAAGCAGCAGGCCCTCCTCGAGGCCGACAAACCCGAGCGCAAGACCTCTAAAACCACCGCGGCCACTCCGCGACGCAGCCGCTCCGCCTCCGGATCCGCCACCCGTCGCCGCTGATCCGCGCCCCCCGATGCATATTTCTGCGTTTCGGATTTTTTTCGTATCTTTGCGCGTTGCAGGCGGCTTATGCGCCACAGAACCATAAGCTCCACGCAATGCAACTCCTAAACCGTAAACTTTCAACCGTAACTATTAAATCGAACATACAGCAATGGCACAACAGGAAGATGTGTTTAAGAAAATTGTATCCCACGCCAAAGAGTATGGGTTTGTGTTTCAGTCCAGCGAAATCTACGACGGCCTCGCTGCCGTCTACGATTACGGCCAGAACGGTGTAGAACTGAAAAACAACATCAAACGCTACTGGTGGGAAGCAATGACGCTTCTCAACGAGAATATCGTGGGCATCGACTCGGCCATCTTCATGCATCCCACCATATGGAAGGCATCGGGCCACGTCGACGCATTCAACGACCCCCTGATCGACAACCGCGACTCGAAGAAGCGCTACCGCGCCGACGTACTCATCGAAGAGCAGATCGCCAAAATCGACGAGAAAATCGAGAAAGAAGTAGCTAAGGCCGCCAAGCGCTTCGGCGACAGCTTCGACGAAGCCCTCTTCCGCCAGACCAATCCCCGAGTGGTAGAGCATCAGACCAAGCGCGACGCCCTCCATCAGCGTTTCTCCGACGCCATGAACGCCAACGATCTCGACGAGCTCCGTCAGATTATCATCGACGAGGAGATAGTAGATCCCATCAGCGGCACCAAGAACTGGACCGACGTGCGTCAGTTCAACCTTATGTTCAAAACCGAGATGGGCTCCACCGCCGACGGCGCCATGACAGTATACCTGCGTCCCGAAACCGCTCAGGGCATCTTCGTGAATTACCTCAACGTGCAGAAAACCGGCCGCATGCGCATCCCCTTCGGCATCGCCCAGATTGGCAAGGCTTTCCGCAACGAGATTGTGGCCCGTCAGTTCATATTCCGCATGCGCGAGTTCGAGCAGATGGAAATGCAGTTCTTCGTTCGCCCCGGCTCCGAGCTCGAATGGTTTAAGAAATGGAAGGAAACTCGCCTGAAATGGCACAAGGCCCTCGGCTTCGGCGACGAAAAATACCGCTACCACGACCACGAGAAGCTGGCCCACTATGCCAACGCCGCCACCGACATCGAATTCCAGATGCCCTTCGGATTCAAGGAAGTGGAAGGCATCCACTCACGCACCAATTTCGACCTCTCGCAGCACGAGAAATTCTCGGGCAAGAAGATACAGTATTTCGACCCCGAGCTCAACGAGAGCTACATCCCCTACGTAATCGAGACCTCGATTGGCGTTGACCGAATGTTCCTCTCCGTGCTCTGCTCGAGCTACGAGGAGCAGACTCTCGAAGGGGGCGAGACCCGCGTGGTGCTCCATCTCCCCGAGGCCCTCGCTCCGGTGAAATGCGCCGTAATGCCGCTCGTGCGCAAGGACGGCCTCCCCGAAAAGGCCCGCGAAATCGTCAACGACCTCAAGTTCGACTTCAATACCCACTACGAGGAGAAGGACTCCATCGGCAAGCGCTACCGCCGCCAGGACGCCATCGGCACCCCCTTCTGCATCACGGTAGACCATCAGACACTTGAGGACAATACCGTAACCCTGCGCGAACGCGACTCGATGGAGCAGAAGCGCGTGGCCATCTCCGACCTCCACGCCCTTATCCACGACCGCGTAAGCCTCAACTCGCTCCTGCGCAAGCTCGGCTGAACCCTGAGGCCTGAATTATAAAATTTTACCATCTCTCTAAACATAAATTGAAAATGAACACCAAAAAAATTACCATAGGAGCCATTCTCCTTATCGTAATCCTGCTTTTCGCCGGCGGTTGCTCAAGCTACAACGGCATGGTCGACGCCGATCAGGCAGTAAGCAAGCAATGGGGCCAGGTTGAGAGCCAGTATCAGCGTCGCTCCGACCTCATTCCCAACCTTGTAAGCACCGTCAAAGGCTACGCCGCCCACGAAAGCGGCACACTGGAGAAGGTGACCGAAGCCCGCGCCAAAGCCGGCTCCATCACCCTGACCGCCGACGAGCTCACTCCCGAAAACATGGCCCGCTTCCAGCAGGCTCAGAACGAGCTCTCCGGTGCCCTGAAATCGCTTCTTGCCGTTTCCGAAGCCTACCCCGACCTCAAGGCCAACGAAAACTTCCTCGATCTGCAGAAGCAGCTTGAAGGCACCGAAAACCGTATCGCCACCGAGCGCATGCGCTTCAACGAGGCTGTCGAGAAATACAATCTCAAGGTGCTTCGCTTCCCCGGCAAAATCTGGGCCGGAATCTTCGGATTCGACCGCAAGGATATGTTCAAGGCCGACGAAGGCGCGCAAAACGCTCCTAAAGTGAGCTTCGACTGATTCATTCCCCCCAACATCCAGACATCTCCACCCCAAGTGAAAAAATTATTCCATCTGCTCGGAGTCGTTTCGCTGGCGCTTCTGTCGGCCTGCGGAGGCGACGACGACAACGAGGTGAATCTCGAGCAATACCAGGCCTGGCACGATGAAAACATCGCATGGCTCAACAAGGAAACCGTAAAAACCGACCCCGACGGCGACGGCCTTTTCTACGAGGACATCGTGCCGGTATGGGCGCAGGGCCAGACCATCTATATGCACTGGTTCAACGACCGCAATGAGACGGCCATGAACCTCGTGCCCGACCTCACCTCGACCATACAGGCCTATTATGAAGGGCGCCTGTACGACGGCACCCTCTTCGACAAGTCGGAGAATCTCTCCGCCAAGATTCTTACCGCCAAAGTAAGCGGTCTGATTCAGGGATGGCAGATTGCCCTGCAGCAGATGCATGTGGGCGACACCGTCCAGATTGTCATCCCTTATCAGCTGGCCTACGGCGCAAGCGGCTCAGGAAGCATCCCCCCTTACTCGGCGTTGAAATTCAACATGCGCCTGGTCGATATCCCCTACTACGAGGTGAAGCCCTGACCGACGCGCCGTCAGCTCCGCTCCGGCATCAGAAAATCCCGAAAATCAGGCAAAACCACATAAAAGCTGTTAACACGGCTAAGGTTTGGCAAGATTTTTGTAGCATACAGTTGTTATCATTAGGTACTCCACCTACTGATAACAACTTTTTTTGTTGCCTTAATAAGACTTAATGGACAAGACTATATTTTCAGATACACGAGCCCGCATCGAGCGCTACGTAGCCTCCAACCGCCTCAAGGACGCCTTCGAGACCATTGCATCGCTTGCCGCCGGGCTTTCCAACCGAAAAATCGGCAATGAGATTGCCGCCGCCGAGCAGAGCTACCACTATATGCTCGACTACGCCATGCAGGGCGCCGATGACCCCGGCCGTGCCGAAATGGCGCGCGACCTCGGCGCGCGCATCCTCGCCCTCACCGACCGCCTCGAACGCGAATACCTCAGCCGCGACACCCCCTCTCTATACTACTCCACCCTCCGCTACGAAGCTACGCAGCAACAGGACTCGATTCCATCGCTGCTCGAGGCCTACCGCGAAGCCACGGCCGAAGGGTCGATGTTCAACTTCGTGGTGAGCGGCGCCCATTCCGAAAAGCTACGCGAGCGTCTTGCTGAGCGCGAGCGCCTGGAGCGCCGCATATTCAACCGCGTATGGACCGTTCACCCGCTCTCAGGCGCTCAGACCGAGGCTCTGGCAAATGCCCTGGCCGACGCTTCGCTCCCGCCGGAGTTCCGCATACTTCTTGCCTGGGCCATCACCCTCGGAGGCCTTCACTATTACGACGAGCACCGCCTGCAGCTCCTGCTCGACTGCTACGCCGACACCCTGCGCCCCGACCGCAACGGGGCTCTCCCGGAGGGGGCCGTCGAGCGGCTGTCGGCTGCGGCAATCGTCGGAGCCCTTCTGCTTATGCATCGCGGACGCCGTCGTGGCTTCTCACCCAAAACGCTCACACGCATCGACGTGCTCCTGTCGGACGGCCACACCCTTGAGTCGGATATCCGCACCTGCTACCTCGAGTTTGCAAAGACTATCGACACCGACCGCATTTCGCGTAAGATTACCGACGAGATAGTGCCCGAAATGCTCAAACTCAAACCGCAGATCGACAAGCAGATGAAGCAGGGAAATCTCGAAAGCCTCGATCCGGAGGAAATCGAGGAGAACCCGGAATGGCGCGAAATGCTCGAAAACTCCGGCCTCGCCGACAAGCTCAAGGAGATGAGCGAGATTCAGGAAGAGGGTGGCGACGTAATGATGGGCACGTTCGCCCACCTCAAGACCTTCCCCTTCTTCAACGATCCCTACGGATGGTTTCTCCCCTTCCATACCGACTTCTCTGAATTTGCCGGCGACGGAGCGGCACTATACCAGTCCATGGCCGACATCATCGCCAAGGCACCATTTCTCTGCGACAGCGATAAATTCTCATTCATGCTGTCGCTCAAGCAGGTGCCCCAGGCCCAGCGCGACATGATGATGCAGCAGTTCCGCGCCCAGGGCGACCAACTGGCCGAAATCCAGGCCGCATCGCTCTCCGTGAGGGAATCACGCTCCAATGCCATCAACAAGACCGTGCAGAACGCCTTCCGCTTCTTCCGCCTCTTCCGCCGCAAAGGTGAATTCTTCAATCCATTCTCCGCAGGCGTGAACCTCGTGGAAATCGACGCCCTCAAACCGGTGGTTATACGCATGGACATTATGCCGCTGGTAGGCGAGTTCTATTTCTCCCACGGCTACTATCCGCAGGCCATCGACGCATTCAAGGCCATGGCTGCCGACTCCTCGTTCGCACCCGACGACCAGTTCTATCAGAAACTCGGCTATGCCTACCAGAAGTCAGGCGATACAGCCGAGGCAATCCGCTGCTATCTGCGAGCCGAAATGCTCAACTCCGGAAGCGACTGGACGCTGACACGTCTGGCCCATCTTCTTCTGGCCGACGGACAACCTGCGGAGGCCCTGAAACGCTATCTCGAACTTGAGCGCCGCAAACCCGGAAAAGCGGCCACAACTATTGCAATCGGCCGTTGCCACCTTGCCCTGGGCGATAACGACCGCGCGCTCCAGGCCTTCTTCAAAGCCGAATATCTCGGTGGCAAACCCGAAAAGACTCTGCGCCCTCTGGCATGGACGCTCCTTATCTCCCACGATTTCGAGCGCGCCCACAAATATTTCGAGAAAGTGATGCTCAACCTCGCCCCTATCGCCGACGACTACCTCAACATGGGGCATCTCGCCCTGGCCGAAGGGCGCCTGCGTGAGGCACTCAACTTCTATTCGCTCAACATCTCGATGCGAACCGAGGCTCCCGGCACAGCCTCATCCGGCGAACATCCATACAACAGGCGCACCGCCATCGACTCGCTCATAGCCGACATAAACCAGGACCTCCCCACCCTCACGGCGCTGGGTGTCGACCCCACGCTCGTGCCCCTGCTCATCGACTCGCTCCTCTACTCCATCTGAACCGACCGCCCTCCGGATGTGTTAGTTACTTTGGAAGACTTCTGTTGACTTCCGAGAACTTACAACCTATAAATCCTCACGACAATTATGGATACAATCCGACTTCCCCGCCCCGCTACCTCGACTCCTGTCGAGACCGCCATGGCCGCCCGCCATACCTCACGCGAATTTGCCGCGCGCGAACTCTCCGACCAGCATCTGTCCGACCTCCTGTGGGCCATGTATGGTGTGAACCGTCCCGACGGCAAGCGCACAGTGCCTGCATCGATGGGCCTATACATCCTCGACATCTACGTAGTGCGACCCGACGGCATCTATCTCTTCAACCCCGAAAATACTACCCTCGAACCGCGCCTTGAAGGCGACCACCGCACCCTGGCCGGCGCCCAGGAATTTGTGGCCACCGCCCCGCTCAGCGTAGTGATATACGCCGACTTCGACCGCTTCAGAATCGACGATCCGCAGCTCGCGCCGCTCGTAGAAGCATTCAAGATGCCCTCAGCCTACCTCGACGCCGGTGCTGCCGCCGAAAATGCCTACCTTTTCTGTGCATCGCAGGGCATCAACGTAGTGGAGCGGCTTATGGTCGACGAAAAGGCCTTCTCCGCCGCACTTGGCCTCCCCGCCTCCAACCGTATGATGGTCGGCCTCACATTCGGTTATCCTCCCGCCCAAGCCTAAATCAACACAGACGATATAAAACGACAGCGCCGTGTCAACCAATCGGTTAACACGGCGCCGTTTTTATTAGAGTTGTTCCGGATATATCCGGAAAATCAAATGCTTACTGCTTTACGACCTTCTTGCCGCCACGGATGTAGAGGCCGGCGGGAAGTTCCTCCCAGCTTTCGGTCAGGCGGATGCCCTGCAGATTGTAGATTTCCTTATCGGCGTCAGAGCCATCGGCAGCCACATTCTCAACGCCCAGCGAAGAGTCGAGCGTGAACGTCTGGTCCACGTTGTTGGCGAGCTGCTGATATCCGTCGAGCCCGAACGCATAGGTCATGATGCTCAGCGTATATACGCCGTCGGCCGTGGGTGCGGGGTCAAACTCGAGGTCGAAAGTGGGATAATCGGCAGTAACCGGAGTAACGGCCTTCGGACGCTGATTATAAGTATACTTGCTGTCCTTGAGCGTAATACCATACTCGGAATTCAGCTCGGCAGTCTTGGCCTCGGGGAAGGCGATGCGGATGGTTGCAAGGCTTGCCACCGGTTCGTCGGTCTTGGTAAGGAACTCAACGGTGTAGTTGATGGCCTCTACAATGGTCCAGGTGTGGTTGATGGCGGGGCAAGGCTTGCCGGAAACCGTCAGGGCGCCTTCTGCCACATTCAGAGTCAAGCTACCGGTCTTGCCAAGGAAGTTTTCACCGAACACGTTGAAGAGCACCATATTGTTGCCTTCGGCGTAAACCTCGAAATCAGTACCATATTCCATAATGGTGTCGTCAAGCTTGAGTGTGATGTCGGCGTTGTCGTAGTTGATGGCAGCCTGTTTGCCATCCTCGAAGATAATGGCAAGATAATAGCCTTCCGACGAAGCGAAAATCTCCTCTTCGACAGGATCGAAGCTGTAGAGAATTTCGCCACCGGGAGTCTCCATGTTGAATATTGCCATAATCTCGGGATTCGTCTTGCCGTCGACGGTAAACACTCCTTCAGGGATATAGAAACGATAAGTGCCGTCGACACTCGGAGTCATCTGAGGCTTAATCTCGAAAGTAGGATGTTCAGCATCCTCAACGGCATTGACTTCAAAGCCCCAGGCAGCGTAGTTGTTGCCGCTCACAAGCATCATGTCGCCTTCCATGCCTTCGACTAACGAAGCGGTAGTAGCGTCGTCGAATGCGATGACGATAGTTTCAAGCGATTCCACGGTCTCGCCGTTGGCAGGGATGAGAGTATACTTGCCGTCGTAAACCTCGGCAACCTTGTTGATGGTTACAGTATGGATTTCGCCGTCGGTTGTGAAGGTATAGGTGCCGTCGGCTGCGAGGGCAACCTCTTCGCCATCGTAGAGCATGGTGGTCTTCTCGGCAGGTTTTACCACAACCTCGGTACCGTCGTATACCGAGAGGATGTTGCTGGCCTCAAGGTCGTGCTTCAATACCTTGTCGTATGTCACCTCGGCTGTAGCGCCGTCGTTGAGGAAGAATTTCACATCACCCTTGGCGTGGGTTTTACCGTCGGCGAAAATACGGACAACACTGCCGTTCTTCACGGGAACGTCCACAAAGCGGCCGTAGTCGTCGGCTGTCTGAGCTGCGTCATCGCAGATTACGGTCATTCCATCGACAGTGCCTACCGGACGGATTATTACAGGAGCCTCATATTCGAGGTTGAAGTTGTACTCGTTGTAGCCGGGTTTCAGAACGGTACGGGTGCTTGCGCCGTACGTCGAGGAGGAGTCGATGCGAACGGTACTCTCCGGACCTGCGTAGTAAACCCAGGCCTTCGAGTCGGGAGCTGTCGAGGCAGCTACCACGTAGATAGTCTCGCCGGTGTAGCCGGATTCGAGAATCGAGCTGAGGTTGGCGCCACGGGTGTGGCTGATGAAATAGCCGTCTTTTTCCGACACCTGAATGCCATTGTAGCGCAGGCTATAGGTAAGAGTGAATTTTTTTGCGGTCCCGGCAGCGATAGTGTACGCACCGTCGAGAACTGAGCCGCTCTCCGTAGCCTGCTTCATCACGATTTCTTCAGCCACATCCTCGCCGTTTTCAAGAGGAAGTTCTACTCCGTCGAGACCGTTGCCGGCAATGATTTTAACGCCTTCGGGATTTACGACATAAGCCGTGATGGTGCGGGTGCCGTATTCGCGCTCTGCGACATCAAATTTCAAAACGCCGGTCTTATCAGCTTCGAAACGCACATATGGATATTCGTCGCCCTTCACTTCAAGAGCCGTTCCGTCGTAAGTTACGCCATTGATAGTATAGTCGGTGGCATTGAGATTGAACTGCAGGTCGGATTTAGACGCCACAGTGAGTTTGCCGTCGGCAATCTCGCTTTCGATGAATTTAGAAGTAGTCCAGTTGCGGATGTTCTTCACTACCTTTTCCATACCGGCGGGAATGTCGAGAGTCAGCTCTACATCGCTGCCTAAGGTGGCGGGATCAAATACGGTTACCTCGATATTGTCGCCGGGTGCTACCTCAAACTGATAGCTGTTGGGGGTGGTGGCAAAGCGGGGTGCAAGTGTTGCGCCGTTTTGCGTAACGGAATATATCGACGTGCCGTAGGCGGTCTGCAGGTCGACCTTCTTGTTTTTGGTCGAAGCGTACGGAATCGTGTTGTCGCCCTCCTTAAGAAGTGCGAGGAAATTCGCATCCGTCTCATTGAATTTGGCTACCGTGATGGCGTCAGCACCGTTGACAACCTTAAGGTTGAACGTCTGGTCGAATTCAACCTTATTGAGGTTGACTTTTACGGTTTCACCGCTGAATTTGTAGATACCGCTGATTGAGGTGCTTTTTTTTTCAGTCTGGGTTGTCGGGTCAATCCAGCTTACGAACTCATATCCGTAATTGGGAAGAATTACAACCGAAAACCATTGGTCAGTGGAGGTAACGGTGTAGCTTGTGGGATCGGCAGG